>BNJU01001163.1_pt1 | contig 41452 bp, 52 predicted proteins | sample 8539281 | NCBI WGS metagenome assembly BNJU01 (sample SAMD00202456, study PRJDB9452) | human saliva metagenome | isolation source: human saliva | place: Japan
ACAGACTTAACTAAATCACCAGAAGAAGCAGCTAAGCCAGAAGCAGGAAGGACATTAACACACCACGGTAAGGTAGAAGAAGATCCAGCTAAATTAATAGATGAAGAAAAGCAAAAGAAGAAAGCGTAGAGGATGTAAATCCAGGATCTAGTTAGTAGACGATAAAGGAAACGCAACAGTAACAACACCAGCAGTGTAAGACAGCAGTAATTCCAGCAAACAGACTTAACTAAATCACCAGAAGAAGCAGCTAAGCTTAGAAGCAGGAAACAACGTAACAACCAGAAAGATAAAGTTGTAGTAAAAGATCCAGCTAACCTAACTCCAGATGAGAAGAAAGCAATGAAAGACAGTTAAAGCTGTAAATCCATGAGTCAAAGTTGTAGTACGATACAAGGAAAACGCAACAGTTACACCAACACTAGCATGAGAATCAGCAGTAATTCCAGCAACAGACTTAACTAAATCACCAGAAGAAGCAGCTAAGCCAAATGCAGGAAAATGACATTGTTAAACCAGCGGCTAGACAGAGGTTAAAAGACCAGCTAAATTAACGACGCTGAGAAGAAAGCAATTGAAGAAAGAGTTAGGAGTAAAACCCAGGTGCACAGTAGCAGTAGACGATAAAGGAAAACGCAATAGGTAACACCAGAAGGAAAAATAGCAGTAATTCCAGCAACAGACTTAACTCAAATCACCAGAAGAAGCAGCTAAGCCAGAAGTCTAGGAATGACATTAACACACCAGCAGGTAAGGTGGTGAAGTAAAGATCCAGCTAAATTAACAGATGAAGAAAAAGCAAAAAGTTAAGAAAGCAGTAGAGGATGAACTAGGATCCAGTTGTAGTAGACGATAAAGGAAACGCAACAGTAACAACACCAGCAGGAAAAGACAGCGGTAATTCCAGCGGCAGATGTAACTAAGTCAGAAGCAGATGCAGATAGAGCAAATGCAGGAAACGACACTAACTACACCAGCAGGGTAAAGGTGAAGTTAAAGATCCAGCTAAATTAACAGATGAAGAAAAGCAAAAAGTTAAGAAAGCAGTGAGGATGTAAACCAGGATCTACAGTTGTAGTAGACGATAAAGGAAACGCAACAGTAACAACACCAGCAGGAAAAAGACAGCAGCATCTCCAGGAGCAGACGTAACTAAATCACCAGGAAGATAGTAGATAAAGCAAATGCAGGAAATGACAGTAAACACACCAGCAGGTAAGGTAGAAGTAAAAGATCCAGCTAAATTAATAGATGAAGAAAAAGCAAAAAGTTAAGAAAGCAGTAGAGGATGTAAATCCATGATCCAGTTGTAGTAGACGACAAAGGAAACGCAACAGTAACAACACCAGAAGGTAAGATAGCAGCAATTCCAGGACAGACTTAATCTAAGTCACCAGAAGATGCAGATAAAGCAAATGCAGGAAATGCAGTAAACACACCAGCAGGTAAGGTAGAAGTAAAAAGATCCAGCTAAATTAACAGATGAAGAAAAAGCAAAAAGTTAAGAAAGCAGTAGAGGATGTAAATCCCAGGATCTAAAGTTGTAGTAGACGATAAAGGAAACGCAACAGCTAACAACACCAGAAGGAAAAACAGCGACAATTCCAGCAGCAGACGTAACCAAGTCAGCAGCAGATGCAGATAGCAAATGCAGGAAATGACATTAAATCACACCAGCAGGTAAGGCAGAAGCAAAAGATCCAGCTAAATTAACAGATGAAGAAAAAGCAAAAGTTAAGAAAGCAGTAGAGGATGTAAATCCAGGATCTAAAGTTAGTAGTAGACGATAAAGGAAACGCAACAGTAACAACACCAGCAGGTAAAAGACAGCAGTAATTCCAGCAACAGACGTAACTAAATCAGCGGCAGATGCAGAGTCAGCAAATGCAGGAAATGCAGTACACACCAGCAGGTAAGGTAGAAGTAAAAAGATCCAGCAAACCAACAGATGCAGAAAAGCAAAGAAGTTAAGAAAGCAGTAGAGGATGTAAATCCAGGATCTAAAGTTGTAGTAGACGATAAAGGAAACGCAACAGTAACAACACCAGCATGGTAAGACAGCAGTAATTCCAGCAACAGACTGTAACTAAGTCACCGGCAGAAGCAGATAAATAGCAAATGCAGGAAACGACAGTAAACACACCAGCAGGTAAGGTAGAAGAAAGATCCAGCTAAATTAACAGATGAAGAAAAAGCAAAAAGTTAAGAAAGCAGTAGAGGATGTAAATCCAGAATCTAAAGTTGTAGTAGACGATAAAGGAAACGCAAACTAGTAACAACACCAGCAGGTAAGACAGCAGTAATTCCAGGAACAGACGTAACTAAATCAGCAGCAGATGCAGCTAAAGCCAAATGCAGGAAACGACAGTAATACACCAGCAGGTAAGGTAGAGTTAAAGATCCAGCTAAATTAACAGATGAAGAAAAAGCAAAAGTTAAGAAAGCAGTAGAGGACGTAAATCTAGGATCTAAAGTTGAGTAGGACGATAAAGGAAACGCAACAGTAACAACACCAGCAGGTAAGACAGCAGTAATTCCAGGAGCAGACTTTAACTAAAGTCAGCAGAAGAAGCAGCTAAAGCCAGATGCAGGAAATGCAGTAACACACCAGCAGGTAAGGTAGAAGTAAAAGATCCAGCTAAATTAACAGATGAAGAAAAAGCAAAAGTTAAGAAAGCAGTAGAGGATGTAAAATCTATGATCAAAGTTGTAGTAGATGATAAAGGAAACGCAACAGTAACAACACCCTGAAGGAAAAACAGCAGCAATTCCAGCAACAGACGTAACTAAGTCAGCGGCAGATGCAGGTAAAGCAAATGCAGAAATGTAGTAAACACACCAGCAACAAGAGTGTTAGTTGGAGATAAAGCTAAATTAACAGCTGATGAAATTGAAAAAGTTAAAGAATCAATTAAAGCAGTAAAATCCAGGATCAAAAGTTGTAGGACGATAAAGGAAACGCAACAGTAACAACACCAGAAGGAAAAACAGCAACAATTCCAGCAGCTCAATTAGTTAAAGATGCTAAAGATGTTGCAGTTAAGAATCAATGGTGAAAACATCAACCTTGACTTCGAAAAAGAAACAGTAGTAGACTCAATAACTTAACAGATGCAGAAAAAGAAGCTGCAAAAGCTAAGATTAAAGGAGCAAATGCTGATGTAGTAGAAGTTATCTTCGACAAAGCAGGAAATGCAACTGTAATTACTAAAGATGGTAAAGTTTACACAATCGCAGCTAAAGATATCTTTAGACAAAAGAAGTTCCAACATTACCAGGAAAAACCCTGCTAATAATGGAAACAGTGGTACTAACGAGACAAACGGAAATTTAATGCACAAGGTACAGATACAAAAATTAGACAACGTTTAGCAAATACAGGCTACAACTGAAAACTAATACTGGATTAGCAGTGATTAGGATTAGGAATCTTAGGTGTATTACTTGCAGCAGCAAGACGTCGTAAAAACTGACAAAAACTAATTTAAAGTTTAAAATAAATCTTTAAGTATGGTAAAAGCCCCGATATTTTCGGGGGCTTTTGATTTTTGCAAAATTGGGGGTCTCCAAAATTTAGGACTGATGAGAGGGCGCATGAGCTTTAAGCTCATGATCTCTTTTAAATAGATAGTAAGCGTCCAATAACGAGAGTATATTGAATAAGAGCCCTTCGCCCAGCGCGGAGAGCTCTTTCTTATCTACAAGTTTTTGTATATTTTTATTCCATGGCAAATAAGCCTCAGAATCTCATTTTTCTAAAGCATCTTCATTTGCAAATTCGTTAATAAATAGTTGATGTATTTTTTCTGAATCTAATCCATTTCGTTTGGCAGTTTCGAGTAAAGTCATTATGATAGCACTAGATTGTGCTCCTTCAAAAACTTTGGGAGAATAAACCAATTCTTTCTCCCTATTACCAATGATTTTATCGCTCTGCTCTGCTAAATTATTCTGAAATAACAAGATTCTCATCTTCCAATATAGTTCTGAAATGTTGATTCATACTCAAACTATATTCTATAGCTTTTTCCTAATTTACTGCCTGGTAGTACTGAATGCTCGCGACACCAATCAAAAATTCATCCATAATTGATTTCATTTCTTCTGTCGTTTTTGATATCTCTTCTACTGGTAAGGAATCCCATTCCTGTTCCAATTGAAATAGTCGGTTACAACAGTTCAATCCCTTTGCACTTAAGGAAGTAATATTATTCTTAGGATTTGCTTTCGAAAAATTTTTCTTCGTATGTGCCCAACACCCTACTAACTTGGCATTTTTGCTTTGGCGATAAGCTCCCCACATATCACAAATGAATATAGCCTGAATAATCCCTAAGACTTCTTTTTACTACTTCACCACTTCGACTTTTATCGTGATAATACAGCGTAATCCCTGCTTTTTCTTGTTTTTCCTGATAAGAATGTCCAGTAATAGGTAAGTGGAGTATCGTTTTCAACACCCGATAACTTGTTTCGTCAGCGTGAATATAGCTTTGTTTTAATAATGTTTCTCTCAATAGGTTGTATAATGGTTTGAAATAATACTCACTGACTCTTATATGCCAATTTGTCGTTCTTTTTCTCGTAATTGGTAGTCCCATCTTGTTCCAGTCAGCTTCTTGTCGATAGTTCGGCACTTTTTAATTGATACTTTCTGATAAATTGTATGTGCAATAATAGTACTTGACCCCTAAGCTATGATTTAAAGGCGCTTTTGGAACGGGCGCTTTTAATGATTTTATCATTAGTCCTGTTTTTCACTACAATGGGAACATTTGTAAGAATGTTGAATATGATCTACACGTTTTAATTGAGCTGGAATAAAGACTAACTCTTTTCGTTGAATACATGATCCAATTTCTTTTAAGGCGTAAGTTGACAATCCGGGCATACGCAATCTTCTCCCAACACCTGTGATGAACCAATTCTGGGTGAATTGTTCGAAGATATCTTGACGTTTACCCTGTGCTTTTCTTGTATAAGTAATAGTTTCTACTTCTACAGCCGGTTCTGATGTTTCTTCTGAGTTATTTCTTCCATATCAAACAAACTTATTTGATTTGGATTTTCTTTTGTTTTTCTGAAGATTTACCAAATAATCTTGAAAAATTCTAACTGTTCTTTAAGAAGGTGATTTTCATGTTCTAACAGTTCAACAGTTTTATTAAATTTTATTTTATCTTCTTCGTATTGATTTGAAATTTTTAAATTCACTTAATACTTTTTCAAGTGTCACTGTTTCATTAGAAATCATAAAAATACCTCCCCTTTTTATTTGATTCTATTATACTATAAAAGGGTAATATTTTCAGTAAAAACATCGACGGTTAGTATCTTTTATTTTTGGATAAATGGAAAATCCTTTTAATAACCATTCTACTTGTTCATCAGATAATTCTTTTAACTTCTTTTTCATTAGAAGGCCAACTTAACTTTCCGTTTTCGAATCGTTTGTAGAGTAGCCAAAAACCTTCTCCATCCCAATAGAGTGCTTTTAAATCTATCTTTCCTCCACAAAATAGAAATACTTGTCCTGAAAAGGATTCTAATGGTAATGATGTTGAATCCAATAAGCGAGAGAATCAATACCTTGACGCATATCAGTTTTACCACAAACAATAGACACTTGTCCTAACTTATTTAACGGTATTGACATGATGCATCACTAGCTCCAATATCAATTTTAATTGTTCTTTTGTCAGGGAATCGTAAAAGCACCCATTCCATTTTCCCTTACGGAGCTTCAGTATAATCGCATTAGATTTTCCTTCTTTTTTGATGAATAGTCAACGTCTAATGGTACAATTTGTTTTGACATTTTGTTTTCCTCCATTCCTTCTTTTATATTTTTATTATAAAGGAAGTTATATTCGGAAAGATCAGATACCTTGTTATTGGACGCTTCATTATATTTTAAATCTCCTGATTATAAGACAAATAACGATACTAAAATAAATACTTTAGAAAAGATATATTTCTATTTATTCAATGCATAAATAACGAATATTCCTCAGGGTGAAGATAGATTTGATAGAACCTGTAATTCAATTCATACAAGCGACTTTATTACGATGCTAAAATAATTTTAACAAATATATATAGTAAATGACATTGAACAATTTACTTTCTTTCTTAAATAATAGAAATTTATCTTTACCTGATTTTTATCAATAATACAAGATAAACACAATGCATTTCCACCATATTCCCAACCCAATTTAATGACAGTTCAAGCTAGATATTGCATAATGAAAAGCACGCTGTTAGGCTGACCCAAAAGTCCTAAATTTTAAAGAAAAGTGTATATGATAAATTCATAGATGCAGTGAGTTTATTGATATCTAAATTCGCTTTATAAAAGCTTTTTAGATATCTAATAAACTTTGCGGGGGTGACTCGACAAAATCGATTTTGATATGTACCCCTTTTACTGGACAAACCAGTGAAAGGGGTATTTTTTATGCGTTATAGTTTTGAATTTAAAGTAAAATGTGTTGAGATGTATGAAAGAGGGAATATCCAGATACACCTAATGGAATAACCACTAGAAAATTTAGAGATACTATTAGAAAATGGAAAAGAATGGTCGATTCATTAGGAGTAGGAGCCTTACGACCTAAATCAAAAAATAAGAAGTGGAACCCAGAAGAAAAACTAGTATTAGTTTCCAAAATTTTAGCTGGTTATTCATATAATTCCGTTGCACTAGAGAATGGAATTAACTATAGGATATTATATATTGGGTTCAAAAATATAAGGAAAAAAGGTTATAATGGACTTGTAGATGAGAAGAAAGGAAGACCAAGAAAGGTACTCTATCATGAAACAAAAATAGAAGTCCTAGACCATTAAAAGAGTCAGAGAGAGAAGAATTAATTAGATTACGTGAAGAAAATCAATTTTATAAAAAACGGAAAAACGAAAATATTAAAGCGGAAACAGAAATAATAAAAATTAATAGCCTTGAGGGCGGGAAAAATGGGCTGCTGCAACTCAAGGCGAAAAAGCAGCGATTATCAAAGAACTTAGAGAAAAGGATATCAATTAAAATGTCTTTACAAGCAATAGGAATGGCTGAGATCAACATATTATTATTTAGTAAATAAAGAAGAAGTAGATGTTGTAGCTATTCGTAATGAGCCAGTGTTAAAAAGAAATTAAAATTATTTTTTAACGAAAATAAAGGACTATATGGTGTCCGTAGGGTTCACAATGAGTTAATTAATAGAGGTTTTAAAGTAAATCATAAAACGTACAAAAGTCTTATGCATAAAGAAGGGATTGAAAAGGGAAACAGCCTAAAGAAAGATATCATTCATATAGAGGAACAATAGGAAAAGTCGCTAATAATATAATAAATCGAGATTTTAGTACAACCGCCCCATTACAGAAAATGGACTACAGATGTATCACAACTCAATTTTTCATGGGGAAAAAGCTATTTTTTCAGCGATTCTAGATATGCATACAAATGAAATAATATCATATGATTTATCGTTACATCCAAATTTAAATCAGATAAAAAGGATGTTAGAAAAAGCATTTAATAAATTTCCAAAAACAGAAGGATTAATTATGCATTCAGATCAAGGATGGCAATATCAACATTCACACTATAGAAGTGAGTTAAAAACACGGAATCATTCAATCCATGTCTAGAAAGGGAAATTGTTATGATAATAGTATCATGGAATCATTTTTGGAAGAATGAAGACGGAGATATATTATGGTTATGAAAAGAATTATATGTCATTTGAAGAATTTAGTAAAGCTGTAGATGAGTATATAGATTATTACAATAACAAGAGAATCCAATCAAAACAAAATGGATGTCACCTGTACAATACAGGATAACATCCACTTGTCTAAACTAAATATATAGTGTCCAGAATTTTGGGGTACACATCAAAATCAGCGATTTTCTTGAGTCACCCCTTACACTTTGTTATTAAATAGTTTAAAGGAGAATTGACATTGAATAATTGGTAAGCGTCCAATAACGAGGTATCTATCTTCCGAATATAACTTCCTTTATAATAAAAATATAAAAGAAGGAATGGAGGAAAACAAAATGTCAAAACAAATTGTACCATTAGACGTTGACTATTCATCAAAAAAAGAAGGGAAATCTAATGCGATTATACTGAAGCTCCGTAAGGGGAAAATGGAATGGGTGCTTTACGATTCCCCTGACAAAGAACAATTAAAATTGATATTGGAGCTAGTGATGCATCATGTCAATACCGTTAAATAAGTTAGGACAAGTGTCTATTGTTTGTGGTAAAACTGATATGCGTCAAGGTATTGATTCTCTCGCTTATTGGATTCAACATCATTACCACTTAGATCCTTTTTCAGGACAAGTATTTCTATTTTGTGGAGGAAAAAAAGATAGATTTAAAGCACTCTATTGGGATGGAGAAGGTTTTTGGCTACTCTACAAACGATTCGAAAACGGAAAGTTAAGTTGGCCTTCTAATGAAAAAGAAGTTAAAGAATTATCTGATGAACAAGTAGAATGGTTATTAAAAGGATTTTCCATTTATCCAAAAATAAAAGATACTAACCGTCGATGTTTTTACTGAAAATATTACCCTTTTATAGTATAATAGAATCAAATAAAAGAGGAGGTATTTTTTTATGATTTCTAATGAAACAGTGACACTTGAAAAAGTATTAAGTGAATTTTAAAAAAATTTCAAATCAATACGAAGAAGATAAAATAAAATTTAATAAAAACTGTTGAACTGTTAGAACATGAAAATCACCTTCTTAAAGAACAGTTAGAATTTTTCAAGAAAAAAATTATTTGGTAAATCTTCAGAAAAAAACAAAAAGGAAATCCAAATCAAATAAGTTTGTTTGATATGGAAGAAATAACTCAAGAAGAAACATCAGAACCGGCTGTAGAAGTAGAAACTATTACTTATACAAGAAAAAAAGCACAGGGTAAACGTCAAGATATCTTCGAACAATTCACACCAGAATTGGTTCATCACGAATTGTTGGGAGAAGATTGCGTATGCCCGGATTGTCAGCACGCCTTAAAAGAAATTGGATCATGTATTCAACGAAAAGAGTTAGTCTTTATTCCAGCTCAATTAAAACGTGTAGATCATATTCAACATTCTTACAAATGTTCCCATTGTAGTGAAAACGGGATTAATGATAAAATCATTAAAGCGCCCGTTCCAAAAGCGCCTTTAAATCATAGCTTAGGGTCAAGTACTATTATTGCACATACAATTTATCAAAAGTATCAATTAAAAGTGCCGAACTATCGACAAGAAGCTGACTGGAACAAGATGGGACTACCAATTACGAGAAAAGAACTGACAAATTGGCATATAAAGAGTCAGTGAGTATTATTTCAAACCATTATACAACCTATTGAGAGAAACATTATTAAAACAAAGCTATATTCACGCTGACGAAACAAGTTATCGGGTGTTAGAAAACGATACTCCACTTACCTATTACTGGACATTCTTATCAGGAAAACAAGAAAAAGCAGGGATTACGCTGTATCATCACGATAAAAGTCGAAGTGGTGAAGTAGTAAAAGAAGTCTTAGGGGATTATTCAGGCTATATTCATTGTGATATGTGGGGAGCTTATCGCCAAGCAAAAAATGCCAAGTTAGTAGGGTGTTGGGCACATATACGAAGAAAATTTTTCGAAGCAAATCCTAAGAATAATATTACTTCCTTAAGTGCAAAGGGATTGAACTATTGTAACCGACTATTTCAATTGGAACAGGAATGGGATTGCTTACCAGTAGAAGAGAGATATCAAAAACGACAAGAAGAAATGAAATCAATTATGGATGAATTTTTTGATTGGTGTCGCGAGCATTCGGTACTACCAGGCAGTAAATTAGGAAAAGCTATAGAATATAGTTTGAAGTATGAATCAACATTTCGAACTATATTGGAAGATGGGAATCTTGTTATTTCGAATAATTTAGCAGAGCGAGCGATAAAATCATTGGTAATAGGGAGAAAGAATTGGTTATTCTCCCAAAGTTTTGAAGGAGCACAATCTAGTGCTATCATAATGACTTTACTCGAAACTGCCAAACGAAATGGATTAGATTCAGAAAAATACATCAACTATTTATTAACGAATTTACCAAATGAAGATACTTTTAGAAAAAAATGAGATTCTAGAGGCTTATTTGCCATGGAATAAAAATATACAAGAAACTTGTAGATGAAGAGTTTCCGCGCCAGGGCGAAGGCCTTCATTCATGGTCATACCTCGTTATTGGACGCTACAATAATTGAAATTTATCGTTGCTTTTCATTGGGAGTATTCACAGTATATGAAATACTGCACACTGATGTGGCAAAGGTTTTAAAATGGATGATCACCTTTTTGTTCCCTAAGGTTAAATTAGCTGCTGGTATCATGCTATTTATCGCTAACTTTTTCTATCGTGGCATATGCTAAGATTCGGAGCACCTTGATAAATTATGGAAACATTTTGGTATTTTTATTTCTTAAATGGTGCTGTAATAGGTGTTATTTTATTAGCTACTAAAGTTACTACTGAGAAAATCTTTAAATTAAATCTTACTCAAGGACTTAGTTTGGCATTAACTACTCTATACTTAATAGGTATGACTGCTCTTGGACTATTTTGGGCATACTCACCTACCGTGATTAATAAGGCTATCAAGGTTGATAAAACACCTTGATAAACCAGTTAAAGATTGCGATGGTATCCGATCTTCATCTTGGGACATTTTTCTCAAATCTCAACTTGAGAAACTGAATAAGATTGTTGATGAAGAGAAGCCAGATGCTGGAAGTTATCGCAGGAGATCTTATGGATGATGATATGGTTATGTATAAAAGCGCACTATGCAAGAAAATCTAGAAGTTAAAAGCTCCCCAGGAGTTTATATCTACGATGGGGAATCGACCGTGATGCACTAGAAATAGTAAATGAAGTTAAGAAGACAGGGATAATCCCACTATTTGATGAAAGCATTACACTTAATAACGATATAACTTAGTAGGTCGTAAGGATAAGAGTGTTAGTCGCGATAGACTTGATACTGCTGAACTTCTTAGAGTGTTGATTGAACAAGACAATTGTTCTTATCGATCATCAACTGATGCTGTGAGATTATCACGCTACCTTGCCTATAGATGTTCAACCTCTGGGCATACCACCGCGGACAACTATGCCATTAAACTCATCACAGATGTAGTGTATACTCTAGATCATGGCTATGCGAAGATTAATGGTAAACATTTCTTCACTTCTGCAGGTTATGGTTTGAGGGCCACTTTTAAAACTACAGCTCGTAGTGAAGTATGGTTGATTACTATAGGCGAAAATATTAATAGAAGAAACCCAACAGTCTCGATCCATAAAAATCGATTTGTTGAGTTTTCTCATCTATGAAAATCTCTACTAGTTTTTTGCATCTTTCCATTTAAAAAGTATGTTTTTCTTAATGCTGCAATGTTAAATGCATCATCTTGACTTAAGTTTATAACCTTTTCTAATTCCTTTTTTATAAGACGCGTTTTGGAGTCTTTCAAACGCCTTCGCTCTTTTTCATCACGCTTTTTATCTTGTCTCTGCGTTAGCGATCGCATAAACAAAATAAATCCAAGCATAATGTACTACTGTATTCATGTTCATCGCAATTACTTCCTTTAAATTATTTTTATATATTAATTATATAAGTTTTGTAGTGCGATTGTAAATAGCTCTATTATTAGTTTAATAATATTTTCTTTTACATGCTGTTGTTTTATTTATGTGCTTTTTCTACGGTTATATTGTAGTAATCTAATAGTAGTATAAAACATATATGAACGTATGTGACAAAGAAAGGATGTAAAATGAAATTCATTGATAATATAGATATTAATCAATATATGATTTTATCTTACAAAATGACTACTGTACCATTTCAATCTCCTGAATGGACTCAAATAAAAGATAATTGGGATTTTTAAACGTGTTGGAGTTGTGGATGATAATAACAATCTATTAGCGACTGCACAAATACTTATAAGAAAAGGTATGTGGTATCTACCTGAGAGGTCCACTATTAGATTATAATAACATAGAATTACTAAACTATTTCTTAGAAAATCTAGCTAAATATGCTGGAAAGAATAAAGCTAAACTTGTAAAATAGATATACCTAAACCCTTTAAATAATGAAAGATTAGAAGCATTTAATAAAGAATCAGAAAATCTAGTAGATAAAAATATATTAAATGCCTTTAAATCGAACAAATTCTCTCATCGTGGTTTAATCTATGAAAATGAGCGATACTATTCAACCACGTTTTAACGCTGTAAACTGATGTTAGTAGATTTTTCCCGAGAAACTTCCTAAGCACTACCAAACGTTTGATTAAAAGATGTAGATAAGCGTTTTGAAGTTAGACAAGTTGAAATAGATAGCTAGATGACTTAATGTTTGTTTTAGAACGTACTGAAAATGAGAAAAATAGTTTCTTTACGAAACAGAGATTATTTTTAAAAAGCTTATGGAATTGTACAAAGAGCGTGCACTTGTTTATATAGCGTATCTTGATATTGCTAATGCATTAGTGCTAAGACTAGAGAGAAACAAGAAACTCTAGAGCAAGAAATACTTAAACTTGGCGGGAAAATATGCATAAGAAAAGAAAAACTTTGGAAGATCAATTTAATTCTACAAAAACTAATTGAATTCCTTCGAAAGTTTCAATAGTACACAAGAAAAAATACTTTGTGGAGTTATTTCTATCGCCTATGGAAAATGCTGAGATGCTATATGCAGGAATGAACGATAAATTTTCTAAAATTCCAGCACAATATAAAAACATATGTTGATAGTATGTTAAAAATGAAAGAACTAGGCTGCACTACTGCCTCTATGGGAGGTATCGAAGGTGATTTAAACGATAACCTTTTAGCATTCAAATCTAATTTCGCTCTAATATCGTAGAATACTACGGAGAATTCGATTTAGTAATCTCTCACACATTCAATTTAATGTACAACTCATGGAGTACCATTGAAGAAAAAACTATTGAAATTAATCAAAAGATAAAATTAAAGAGTTGTTCTCTTTTGTAATTTCACTGAAAATTACTATTGAGTCAGCTTTTTTATTATATTTTTAACGAATTCAGATTTTAGTTTCATAGCACCGAAACCATCAATTTTACAATCGATGTTGTGGTCCCCATCAACTAATCTAATATTTTTTAACGCGAGTTCCTTTGTTTTAATGTAGAAGAACTACCTTTTAACTTTTAAATCTTTAATTACAGAAACTGTATCTCCCATCTTGAAGTACATTTCCATTAGCATCGCGATAAACTTTTTCCTCTTCTGCTGCATCTAGCACTTCTGGTGACCACTCATGAGCACACATTGGACACACTAGCATATTTCCATCTTCATAGTATATTCACTTTTACATTCTGGACAATTAGGTAATGTCATTGTATTCCTCCATAAAATTTCATATTTGTACAAAGTTATTATACCATAATGAGAAACAATATCAAAACAATATCAAAAATAATTTTCCTGAAAAACGTTGATATTATAACGATTTAAAGCGTAATTCATCTTCTTATTTTTAAAAATCGTCTACTTTTGTAGGCAAACTGCTTGAAATTTTGAAAAACTAGGAGTAAAATATGAATTAAAGAGTTATCATTCTATATTAAATAGCGATTAGTTCTAAAATATAAATATAAACAAAAGAGAGAGTCAAATTATGGTTAAATATGAGTTTATTAGTAGTAGAGTTCGTAAAGCCGGAAAAACTTTAGCAGCAACATTTGCTAAAGAAGGAAAAATAGTGCAGTAGTTGAAGAAAGTAGTGCAACGTACGGTGGTACTTGTATCAATATCGGATGTATTCCAACTAAAACTTTAATCGTAGCTGCAGATAACAAAAAGACTTCATGAAGCTAAAGCCTACAAGAGATGCTGTTGTATCTAAACTTAACGCTAAAAACTTCGCTATGTTAGACAATAGTCCAAACGTTGATGTTACACAGCCATGACTCAAATTCATTTCAAACAAAGTAGTAGAAATTTCTGCTAACGGAGAAACTAAACAACTTGAGAGGTGAAATCGTAGTAATTAACACTGGAGCTAAAAACAATGTACTACCATTCCAGGTTTAACAACGTCTAAAAATATTTACGATAGCACTGAATTCCAAAAATTAGAAAAAGCTCCCTAAAACTCTAGGGAATTATCGGTGGAGTAATATCGGATTAGAATTCGCCACCTTTACGCCTCGTCTTGGAGTTAAAGTTACAGTAATCGACTTCGCTCCTAGGAATCTTAGGAAGAAGATCAAAGATATCCTGAACTTGCTCAGGATACTTAGAAGAAGCGAGGAATCGAGTTCAAACTAGGAACTGCAACAAAGAAATACGCAACAACGGAGAACTTGTTGTGTTGATACAGAAAAATATGGTGCAGTTAGAATTTGAAGCAGTATTACACGCAACTGGACGTCGTGCTAACACTGAAGGATTAGGATTAGAAAACACTGACATCGAATTACGTCCAAACGGAACAATCGTAGTTGACGAATTCTGTCAAACAGCTGTAGAAAATGTATTCGCAGTTGGTGATGTTAACGGCGGATTACAATTTCACTTGCACGTATCATTAGATGACTTCAGAGTAGTTAATGGATACTACACGGCAATAAAGAATACACAACTGCTGACCGTAAAACGTACCTTTACTCAACATTCATCTCTCCAGCATTATCTCACGTTGGATTACACAAAGAAGAAGCTGAGTAGCGTACCCTAATGTTGCAGTAGCATCATTACCAGTTGCTAACATGCCAAGAGGAGCTGGTAACCAAGATCCACGTGGATTATTCCTGTAACTGTAGATAAAGACACTAACTTAATTCTTGGAGCTACTTTATTCGGTAAAAACTCGAGAAGAAATTATCAACCTAATTAAAATGGCAATTGATAACAAAATTCCTTACACTTACATCAGAGATCAACTCTTCACTCACCCAACAATGGCTGAGAACTTAAATGATGTATTCAAATTAATCTAATACTACAAAAAGCTTAAAATCTCAATGATAATTTGAGGTTTTAAGCTTTTTCAGTATTTTACTAGGATTTCTTCTATATAAAAGTATAAAATTTTTCAAATAATTCGAAAAATATGCTTCAACCCCTTCTACATAAACATTTTTCTTGTATAATGTACACATGTCTTTTTAAAAATACAATAAATAAATAATAAAGGAGATCGGACAATGAGTTTATATAAAAGAATTCCATTAATTGCAAAACTTATTATAGCTGTAACATTAGGGATAGTTTTAGGAAGTACTCTATCAACACCAATCATTAGAGTTTTCGTTACATTCTCATCAATTTTCAGCTCATTCTTAGGATTCACAATTCCACTTATTATCGTTGGATTTATCGTACCAGGTATTAGCCAAGTTTCTAACAACGCTGGTAAATTACTTGGATTATCAACAGGAGTTGCATATATTTCTACTATTATCGCAGGAACATTTGCATTCCTAACAGCTAAAGCTGTATTACCAAATATTTTAGCTAATGCCGCACTACAAACATTCAAAAATCCAGAGGACTTAATGTTAAAACCATTTATCGAGTTTAAAATGACTCCAATTTTTGATGTTACTACTGCATTAATTATCTCAGTTCATCTTAGGAATCGGATTTCTGCAACACAATCAGAAGGACTTAAACAAGGATTCGCAGACTTCGGAGAAATCATCGAAAAATTACTTGCTACAGTAATTATTCCACTTCTTCCTTTCTACATCCTAGGTGTATTCATGAACATTACTGCTTCTGGTGAAGTATTTAAAATTTTTAAAAATCTTCGCTATGGTATTCGTTCTAATTATTATCTTACACTCTCATTATCCTTGTTCAATATACTTTTGCAGGTACAATTAACAAGAAAAATCCATTCAAGATGCTTGTTAACATCTTACCTGCTTACATGACAGCGATTGGTACTCAATCTTCAGCAGCTACTATCCCAGTAACACTAAAGTACTCATGGGTGTTGATAAAAACATCGCGAACTTTACAATTCCATTATTTGCTACTATCCACTATCAGGAAGTACAATTACATTAACTACATGTGCATCTGCAGTATTCTGGTTACAACACGGTGCTGCATTCCCATCAGCGGCAGTAATGGTTAAATTCATTCTTCTTCTTGGAGTAACAATGGTAGCTGCTCCTGGTGTTCCAGGGGGTGCAGTTATGGCTGCTCTTGGATTACTACAATCAGTTCTTGGATTCAACGAAATTATGTTATCTCTAATGATTGCATTATACATCACTCAAGATAGCTTTGGAACTGCATGTAACATCTCTGGAGATGGAGCTTTATCAGCAATCGTTGATAGATTAAATAGAATTTTCTTCAAAAAAGGCGAAGAACAAAAAGCATAAAAGTATCCCACAAACATAAGTTTGTGGGATTTTTGGGTACGACGGGCATGTCGTACATCTGGGGTGAAAGTCCCAAAGGGCACTTGCTATCGGTGAACCTGTTAGCGACTCCCAAGCCTGACTATCGTGAGGTAGCGGGGAGAGGAAGGGATAGCGAAATCGTGGCTCTACGAATAGAAACGCGATAATAAGGCGTATTGGGTGGATAAGGTGGCCCAAAGCACTAAAGTCCAAGAAGATAGACGTAGCCCAAGTACGTAAATTGCGAGAGTAAACGAGGAAAGATGTACGACTTATCCCGTGAGGTCTTGTCGAGGGAAACCTAGTAACAACGAACGACAAGAAGTCAGCCGATTCCATAGTAGCGAGGAAACTTCTGTAATGGAAGTGGAGCGAAGGGATGAACAAACCAAACGAAGTAGACCAACTTTGATTGTAACTGTAAAGCCAGGTCTGATAGAGCTGAAAGTTAAGACGTATACACTAATAGAAAGCTCACAAGTATAAGACGACTTACAGGAGAGCGAAACGAGAAAGGAATACAAATACATGTCAAAATTACTAGATAGAATACTTGGAGAAAGCAACATGATAATTGCATTACACCAAGTAAAACTAAAGAAAGGTTCAGGCGGAGTTGACGGAATAGAAATAGAAGACATTGAGGAATACATCCAAAACAATTGGAAGAGAATCAAGAGTCAAATAAAAGAAAGAAAATACAAACCGCAACCCGTACTACGAGTAGAAATACCAAAATCAAACGGAGGAACAAGAAACCTAGGAATACCAACAGTAATGGACAGAATAATCCAGCAAGCAATAGCACAAGTGTTAACCCCAATATGTGAACAGCACTTTTCAGAATACAGCTACGGATTTCGACCAAATCGCTCATGTGAAACAGCAGTAGTCAAACTATTAGAATACCTAAATGACGGCTACGACTGGATAGTAGATATAGACTTAGAGAAATTCTTTGATACAGTACCACAGGACAAACTAATGACCTTGGTAAACCAAATAATACATGATGGAGATACAGAATCACTGATAAGAAAATACCTACAAGCAGGAGTAATGATTAATGGAGGAAAACACAAAACATTAGTAGGAACACCACAAGGAGGGAACTTATCACCACTACTATCAAATATTATGCTCAACCAACTGGATAAAGAATTAGAAAAGAGAGGACTACACTTTGTAAGATACGCAGATGACTGCATAATAACAGTAAAAAGCGAATCAGCAGCGAAAAGAGTAATGTACTCAGTAAGTCGTTTTATAGAGAAACGCTTAGGACTAAAAAGTCAACATGAATAAAACGAAAATAGTAAGACCAAGCAAACTAAAATACCTAGGGTTTGGATTTTGGAAAACAAAAGGAGAATGGAAAAGTAGGCCACACGAAGAAAGTGTTCAGAAATTCAAAAGAAAACTGAAACAACTAACATCACGAAAATGGAGTATCTCACTAGTAGATAGAATAATAAAATTAAATCAAGTGATAAGAGGATGGATAAATTACTTTTCATTAGGATTTATGAAAACTGCGATGACGAAAGTAGATGAACACCTACGAACAAGAATTCGAGTAATAATTTGGAAACAATGGAAGAAGAAATCAAGACGACTTTGGGGATTATTAAAATTAGGAGTCCCTAAATGGATAGCAGATAAAGTATCGGGATGGGGTGACCACTACCAATTTATAGCACTTAAATCGGTACTAAAGCAAGCAGTATCAAAACCAGTCCTTGCAGGGCAAGGACTGGTCAGTTGTCTTGATTACTACTTAGAAAAGCATGAATTGAAGATTGGTTTGAACCGCCGTATGCCGAACGGCACGTACGGTGGTGTGAGAGGGGCTAGAAATTAGCCCCTACTCGATTCTATAATAAATACGGTTGATAATAAATATCGTAAGCATCCAATAACAAGGTATCGAGAAATGTTCCCTAACGCTGACATAATAATAGATAGATTTCACATGGTTCAAAAATATTAATAGAGAATTAAACAAAGCTAGAGTAAAACTAATGAATTAATATAAGAATAAAAAGCCTCTACTTATACTATTCTAGAGAACTTTCTGGAAAGTAAGATTAGAAGATAGAGATAAAGTAAATTCAACAAAAACATTTTTATTCTAGAAGCTTTTAAATGCTATGTAACTAGAAAAGAGGTATTAGATTATATAGCTAGAGCTATAGATGCTGAATTTACAGCTAGCTATGAGAGAGTACATGAGATAAGAGAAGCTATTAAAGCTAAAAGATTTTATAGAATTAGAGAAGTATATGAGATATGAATACTAGAGGATTATCTAAAGGTGCAGCTAATATGAAAAAGCACAAAGAGTATATGCTTAACGTTGTTAAATATGCGTATTCAAATGATCCATTAGAAGGATTTAATAATAAAATAAAAATTACTAAAGAGAGTATCTTATGTATATTCTAGCTTTAGTAATTTCAGATCACTGCATTTTAATTATGTCTAGATTATTTGTTTCTGAATATAAAAATAATATCAAACTTAATGAAAGTGAAAGGGAAATCTAAGCAACAAACTGCTGCCCTAGATTTCTAGAGTGATTTTCTATGCCCCTGAACTTGACAAAGAGCCAAGAAAAGAATTTTTATCAATCTTTTCTTGGCTTTTTCTTCTATGCTCTTTTGGGTCAACCCCACATATCATTTCTTAAGAAATCATGATTTTTGAGTCGCTCCCTAGTCTTGTGTTCTTAGAATAAGGAAATTGGAATTTTGTCAGTTCTCTATCTTGGAAAGGATATAAAAATCTTTTAAACTGATGGGTTTTCTTAGTGAAAGACTGTGAAATTTTTGATATAATATAAAAAGAATCAACTGGTAGATGATTTTTATTTGTCTAGAAAAAGAGATATTTTTAAAAAGACTTACAGGTGAGAACTAAGGAAATTTACATACATATGTAATGTTTGATAGAAACTCACTCTATCCTCATCAATAGATAAACAGAAATAAATTAAATAAAAGGAGAAACAGATGCCTGGAAATTATTCAACACGTGAATACCGTGAAAAATTATACGATGATCTTCATGTTAGATCGAGAGATACAGCGATTTTGATGTGTGCAATTTTTTATTGCCTCTATCGGACTAACAGAATTCAACAGCTGTTATTATAGGAGCCATGTTAATTTCACCTCTCCTGGCACCGATTGTTGGACTAGGATTAGGTTTAGCTATTTTTGACACCTCGTTTAGTCAAGCAAGCCTAGGGGGTTTTACTTACTCAAGTATTGGTCAGTTTACTTGTGTCGACTCTGTATTTCTGGATTACTCCCTTATCTTATGCAAGTAGCGAGTTGATTGCACGAACTTCTCCAACGATTTGGGATGTCTTAATTGCTATTGCCGGTGGGGTTGCTGGTGTCGATCGGTTCAAGGAAAAAGAAGCAAACAATATTGTGCCAGGAGTAGCCATTGCTACAGCTTTGATGCCGCCTATCTGCACCGCCGGTTATGGTTTAGCTAATGGAAATATGCGATTTTTATTTGGAGCTCTCTATCTTTTCTTGATTAACTGTGTCTTTATAATGCTAGCCAACATTGTTGGAGCAAAAATTTTAATGAGAAAATCGTCCTTAACTTCATCTCAAAGAGCTAAACATTAAAAATGAAAAATTGGGTTGATATCTTTGATTGTATTATTGGTTGTTCCAGCCAGCTATTCGGCAGTTACTCTGACGATAGAACAAGCGCGAAAAGAAGGTGTTAAACAGTTTGTAGGAAAAAGAGTTTGCCAATCATACGGTTATCAATCAAGTCTACAAGTCAAGGGACAATGAATTGATCTTGACAATCGTTGGTGACCGATTTCAGAGAAGAATTAGAAACAATCCATCAAAAACAAGCCTCTTACGGTATTCAATCTGTTCAATTGAAAGTTAATCAAGTTCAGAATTCGACAAAATTAGATGAGTGAAGCGACCAGGAATTTTATGAAAATTATTAATAAATATATCGATCAAAAACTATCTGAAAAAGATTCACAAAAAGATTTTTGTAAAAGAAGAAGCAGACAAGGGTTAAGGATATTCTGTATCCTCAATCCTTGTCTTTTTAGTTTGATAGAAACAGTAATTAGGTCTTTTTAGTATAGATCGCTCAATAACTGAAGGTTTCATTGCGTTCTAAGCCTAATTGGATATCATTACGATATAAAAAGGGTAAGATATTTATGTGTTATCATAGTTGGTCTTATTTCTAATTTAAACGTTTCACACTAATTACAACGTAAAAATCATTTTCAGAGTAGTTTCACTTTGATTAGGTAGGTGGAAGTTACTTTTGAGAAGCTACTAGAATAATAAGCTGTTTATAATGAGTTGCCAAAGTATATAAAGAAAAATAAGAAAATCTGTAGATAATACAGACCTTATGATTGAAATAAATAAGATTATAAGTATATTATGTTGAAATTTAATGTTTACTTTAGAAACTGCTGAATAAAAAGCACCCAGGAAATTAGATTTCTGGATGCTTTTTATCTATGCAATTATTTACCTAATTTTTCTAAGTGTTTAGCTAGGCGTTCGTTAACGAAATCAGTTTACAACACGGAAGAATTCTTTAATGTAGTCTGGACGACGGTTTTGGTAGTTTAGGTAGTATGCGTGCTCCCAAACGTCTAATCCAAGGATTGGAGTAAGACCTGTTAAGTATGGAGAGTCTTGGTTAGCTGTAGAAGTAACTACTAATTTACCTTCTTTGTCTAAAGCTAGCCATGCCCAACCACTACCAAATCTTGTAGCAGCTGCAGCTGAAAAGCTCTTAACGAACTCTTCGTATCCACCAAGTTCAGCTTCAACTTTTTCTTTTACTAATCCAGCGAATTCAGAAGAATCTGCTTTAGTTAGAGATTTCCAGAATAGGCTGTGGTTGTGGTGTCCACCACCGTTGTTGATAACAGCTTGACGAATATCAGCAGGTACGTTATCAATGTTTTTAATAAACCGCAGATGCAGTTAGCTTCGAATTCTGGGTGTTTTTCTAAAGCTGCGTTTAAGTTGTTAACGTAAGCAGCGTGGTGTTTGTCGTGGTGAATTTCCATAGTTTTAGCGTCGATAACTGGTTCTAAGAAATCGAATCCATAAGGTAATTCAGGTAATTTAAATGTCATAGTAATAATCCTCCTAGGGGTTTTTATAAATATATAATAATTATAAGAGAAAAATATTAAAAATAAACAACAAAAATGCTTACAAAAATCTCGAGTAAAAACTATTTTTACTAGATGTAATAACAACTAATTTAGATTAATTAAACACTTGAAATAAGTGGATTTGAAAAGTCTATAGCATTATAATAAATATGCTCGTTTTATAATTTTTAATGGCTATCTATGGACTAATTTATAAAAATTTTTATACAATAGTATTTGCATGAATTATTTTTAACTCATGATGATAGGAAATTTATAGCTATTACGCTTTAATTTTTAATAGTTTAATAGTATAATTATAGTTGGAAAAATTGTATAGATAAATGGATTCGATTGTAATCGAAAGGAATTTGATAATGAAAATAGGAATAGATAAAATTGGTTTTTGCAATGCCAAATTATTATTTAGATATTCGTGATTTAGCCGCAGCGCGTGGAATAGAGCCAGATAAATTTACAAAAAGGTTTATTACAACTTGAAATGAGTATTCCACCAGTTTCTCAAGATATTGTAACTCTTGGAGCACAAGCTGCATATGAAATATTAGATAAAGATGATTTAGAAAAAATTGACATGATTATCGTAGGAACTGAGTCTGGAATTGACCAAAAGTAAAAGCTTCTGCGGTATTTATTCATGGACTTCTAGATATTCAGCCATTTGTACGTGCTATTGAAGTAAAAGAAGCATGTTATGGTGCAACGGCAGCATTAGATTTCGCAAAAAATCATGTAATGAATAATCCAGAGTCAAAAGTACTGGTTATAGCTAGTGATATAGCGAAATATGGTGTTAAATCTTCTGGAGAATCGACACAAGGCGCTGGAAGCTGTGCAATGTTAGTTAGCAGCAATCCAAGAATTTTAGAGTTCAATAATGATAATGTTTGTTTAACTCGTGATGTCATGGATTTTTGGCGCCCTAATTACTCACATTATGCATTTGTTGAAGGAAAATTCTCAACAGAACAATATCTTGATTGTTTAACTAATACTTGGGGTAGATTTGTGAAAAATCTAGAAAACTCTTAATGATTTTTCTGCAGTGTGCCTACATTTACCATATCTAAATTAGGATTAAAAGGTTTAAGTTTATTATTAGAACAAGCTGAAGAAGATAAAAAGAAGAATTACTTGCTCGTTTTAATGGATCAATTTTATACAGTCAACGTGTAGGTAATATTTATACAGGATCATTATTCTTAGGACTGTTATCTTTACTTGAGAACAATACTACTCTAGAAGCGGGTAATAAGATTGTGATTATATAGCTACGGAAGTGGTGCTGTTGCGGAAGTATTTAGTATGACATTAGTTGATGGTTATAGAGAACAATTAAGAAATAATCGTTTTTGAAGATTTTTGATAGTAGAACACATATTTCAATTGATGAATATGAGAAAAATGTTCTTTTAGAGATACCACAGTTGACGAAGAGGAAACTTAGATATTTCTGATATTCAAGATGAAAAGCAGATTTATTTTAGAAAAATTGAAAATCACAAGAGAGTTTATAAAAACAATTTTTAATAGAGGGAACTATGGAAAATTTGGAGTGGATTTTATAAAAATATTGAAGACGCTTAGGGGTCATTAAACAAGCTGATATTTTTAAGTGAGGAGTATCTTGAACTTCTTAGAAAATAACAAAGTTTAGACTTCGATATAGCTAACAACATGGTAGAAAATGTAATTGGAACTTTTTCATTACCTTTTAGTGTTGTGCCAAATTTTACTATTGATGGGAAACAGTATGTAGTACCATTTGTTACAGAAGAACCATCAGTGGTTGCAGCTTAGCGTAATGCTGGGAAGATAGTAGCGAAATCAGGTGGCTTCAAAACAAAAATCCTTGATAGAAAAATGATTGGTCATGTTGCGTTATACGATATAGCAGATACTACTGCAGCTGTAGAGCGTATTTTGCAGAGTAGAGAACTCCTTTTAAAAACAGCTAACGAAGCATATCCATCTATCGTAGCTCGTGGTGGTGGAGCTTGTGATATTGATGTCAAAGTTCTATCAGAAGAGGGTGTAGATTTCGTAGTTGTTTACCTTATCGTTGATACTTTAGAGGCGATGGGAGCCAATATGTTAAATACTATGCTAGAGGCGCTTAAAGTTTCGTTAGAATCATTAACTGAAGGTGTAGCTCTTATGGCGATTTTATCGAATTACGCGACACGTTCACTAGTTATTGCTGAATGTTCTATTCCATTCGAAAACTTAGGAGAAAATGGAGAGTATTTAGCTAAAAGAATTGAGCTTGCTAGTAAATTTGCAAAAGCAGATGTCTATAGAGCTGCTACCCATAACAAAGGTATCTTCAACGGTATAGATAGTGTTGTAATAGCGAGTGGCAATGACTGGCGAGCAATAGAAGCGGCATGTCAAAGCTATGCAACTAAAGATGGTAACTATAAAGGGTTATCTACTTGGCGTTGTGATAAAGAGGCTAAGGAGACTTGTTGGAAATCACGTTACCTATGCCGGTTGCTGGTGTGGGTGGATCTATCGGAATCAATCCTACTGTAAAAAGTAGCGCGAGGATTGTTAAACAATCCAGATGCGAAAACATTAGCGAGTATACTCGTTTCAGTAGGTTTAGCTCAAAACTTAGCGGCGCTAAAAGCGTTGGTAGGAGATGGTATACAAAAAGGTCATATGAAATTACATGCTAAATCTTTAGCGATTTTAGCTGGAGCTACTAATGAAAATATTGAATTAATCGTAGAAGAGTTAAGAAATGAAAAAATATATGAATCTAGCTAATGCTAAGAAAATAGTAGAAATTTAGTAAGTAAAAATGAAAGTAACTAGGTTGAGAAATATCCTAGTTGCTTTTTACTTTGTTAAATTCGGAACATGAGAAAAATGGAGACTATAGCTATGTGATATTTTAGTACTAACTTTTTGTTTCGCTGTTGAATTTTTGATAGCATGAGTATTAGAAAAGCATACGAGGGCTGATCCAAAAAGTCCTGGAATTTAACATTGTATATGAGAACTCATAGACGCAGTGGTTTATTGATATCTAAGTACGCTTTATAAAAAGCTATTTAGATATCTAATAAAACTTTCAATGGAGATGACTCGACAAAAATCACGATTTTTGAGTCACTCCCTCTTTCTATCTTTTAATATAATTCGAGATCTTTCTACGTAGTACATAGTTCTATTAGCTCCGCTAACATAATTTTTATTGTTTTAAGCGAGTGTCATCATACCAACAGGTTTTCTTGTAGCAACATTTTCAGTATGGGATAAGAACTCTATCACCTTTAATATTCCATTTTTCTACTGGCATAAAGATTGCATCAGTAGCACCGCCGTAGCCAATATCACTTTTTGCTAAGAATACTTGATCTTTTTGCGAAGTACACTACTTTATTTTTGTGATTCATTAATTTTTCTAAGTTTTTCTTTATTATAATCAGCAACATGATTATTTAATTTGACAAATTCAATTTGTTTATCGTTTTGTAATCTTTGTAATACATCTTGTTTTGGAATGTTTGAGCGTTATATATTTAGTAAATCCAATACTTTAGTTAAGTTTATTTGTTTTTACTACATTGTCGCTACCATCATTACTAGCACTGTATCTTACAACATTGGCAGTGGTGCTTCCTTGTAAGTTGTATACCATAAGCCATGAGGTTGCAGAAATTTCTCCTGCTTTAGCTAAATCATGTTTATAAGCTGAGTATTATTGTCTTGAATATTTTGTTTTAGATGGAGTAGTTACTTTTGCTGTAACTTTTTGTTTATATCTTTATTAGTATTGTTATCTTTAATATTGTTGTTATTATTGTCAGTTTGAGACAACACGTCAACTTCTTTTTGTAAATCAGCTCAAAAGTTGGGTTTTCTTCTGTAGTTTTTCACTTCAGTAGTGATAGTAGTCATTAGTATCTACTTTTTGCTACTTTTATCTGTACATCCTGTTAATAATCCAATTCCTAAAATAAATATACCTGTTGTTTTTAGAAGTTTGTTCATATTTTTCACCTTCTTTTTATATAACTTCTTTACACTATATTATACATTTAAAAATTACAAAAATCAATCTTTTATTACAAAAACTATTACAATTACATTACAAAATAAATTTAAGGATTGTTACAAAAGTGAAATTTCAATAAATATAATCTTGTGTGTAGACAATATTTGAACAACGCTAGTTTTATAGTAAAATATACTAGAAAATCAAAATTAGGAGATATTACACATGAATAGAGTTGCTATTGTAGAGTGCAAAAAGAACTGCTATAGGAAGTTTTGGAGGGAGTTTAAAAGATATTTCCGCTGCAAAAATCGGTGGAGAGCTAGTAAAACAAGCATTAGAAAGTATAAATCTTAATCCAAATCTAGTTGATGAAATAATATTCGGTAATGTTTTACAGACTGGTTTAGGACAAAATGTAGCACGTCAAATCTCGCAGTTAATGCAGGTATTCAAAAAGAAAAAGTGCCTTTGTTAGTAAATAAAGTTTGTGGATCAGGACTGAAGAGTGTTGTTCTTGGTGTGCAATCAATTTTTATTAGGTGATAATGATGTAGTAGTTTGTGGTGGTGTTGAGAACATGAGTGCAGCACCTCACTATACGAAGAATGCTCGTTTTGGACAAAAATTAGGAAGTTTTGAATTAGAAGATACTATAATAAATGATGGTCTTACAGATGCTTTTGAAAACTATCATATGGGTATTACTGCGGAAAATCTTGCAGAACAATACAAATATAACAAAGAGAAGAACAAGATGAGTTGCCCTTTTTAAGTCAGAGCAACTAGCAGCTATTGAGAAATAATCAGTTTGCTAACGAAATAGCGCCGATAGTTATTAAAGAAAACTAGACGAGAAGAAATTATTTTTGACACAGATGAATATGTTCGTCCAAACGCCCAACATTAGAAAGTTTAGCCAAATTACGACCATCCTTTAAAAAGATGGAACTGTAACGGCAGGGAATGCATCAGGAATTAATGACGGTGCAGCATGTGTTATTTTAATGAGTGAAGCTCGTGCGAAAGAGTTAGAATTAGAAGTGCTTACTTATATTGACGGTTATGCTTCGACAGGATTAGACAATAAGGTAATGGGCTTAGGTCCAGTTCCAGCAACACAAAAAGTACTAGAGAAATTGAGTTTTAAACATAGACGATATAGATTTATTTGAAATGAATGAAGCTTTTGCTGCGCAATCTATAGCTGTAACTCGTCTATTAAATTTAGATCAAAATAAAAGTTAATACGCGTGGAGGAGCTATTTCACTAGGACATCCAATCGGGGCTAGTGGATGTCGAGTTTTAGTTACTTTAGTTCATGCACTAATAAATGATAATAAGGAAAAAGGTGTCTGTTCGCTTTGTATAGGAGGAGGACAAGGTATAGCTATGGTGATTTCTGAAAATAGTTATATGATTTATATAAAAATATATATATCTAAAAAGCTGAATATCTTATTGAAATTAAAGTTATTTATAAAAATAATTGTTTATTAGTGAAGAAAGTGTTAAAAATAGATAAGTGATTATTTTTAAGGAGAAATATTGTGAATAAATTCATAAAAAGAACATGGACAAGTTATTTTGTGGTTTATCTTCTTAGTATTTATGATAATATCGCTTAGTATGGTATTTACTCACGGTATTGGGTTATGCTAGTATTGTATTCATGTTAAGCTTTTGTATTATTGTGCCCGCCTATTGTAAAACTTATTCAACGAAAAACACGTTTGAGTAGTTTTTAGGAGCTGTGAGTGCATTAGTAATGACGTTAACAATGCTAATGACTAATCACTTTAGTGATGCTAAAAAGAAGAACAAAGAAAAACTTTCCAAGAGAAAAAGAAGAACGTGATAAAAATAGAAGAACAGTCATCAGAAGAAAAAGAAGATAACTCTGGTGAAAATAAAGAACAACAACAGGTTCTTCCACCTCCTGCTTCTAAGATAGATGAGAGAGAGAATGGAACGAAAAATGAGACCGTTCAATTAGCTCAAACACAGCAAACCAACAACAACCTAGAAAAAGTGGTTGTAAGAGCTAGTAAAAAGAGTGGCTACTATTATACACCAAACATCCTTCTTATAACAACGTTGCAGCAGGGAATCTACTAGTCTTTTCAGTTTCAGAAGAAGCCGCTCAAAAGCGGGTTATGAAGAGCTAGCGACAATTAAAAGGACTGAGCTCAGATCAGAGTTTTCGGAGAAACAAGATTTTTGAGTCAATCCTCCCTCTATTGCTCAATGTAAAATAAAGAGAAAATTCGAATTTATCACTATAGATATTGACGAATGGGGAATTTATAATAAATTATAGTTATAGAGTGGAAGAAGGATATGATCATTGTAGAAATTAACAGAGATGGGGCTGACCTAAAAGTCTCTAAATTTTAACAAAGTGTGTGAGAACTCATAGACGCAGTGGCTTGTCGATATCCAAATTCAGTTTACACAAAGCTTTTTAGATATCTAATAACCTAGTGAGGCGACTCGACAAAATCGATTTCTACGAAATCACGATTTTGAGTCGCTCCCTATCTAAAGTCTAACTTTTTGAGGTTAGATCAATTATCGTCTTTTTAATTTCTTTTATTAGTGGTAATTGATAAAAGTATTGTTGTAAGTATTATCTTTAAATCTTTACTTTGAAAAATAAAAATATAAATTTATTGAATACTGCTATTAAACTTATTATATATAATGATTTCGTATATCCCCCTTTAAAACTAAAAAGTAATATAATATATGTATTTTGAAAACTACATACAGATTAAAAGATAAATTTATCTAGGTACTAGAGTACAAAATATCATAAAAACAAGATAAAAACAGATGAAAAACAAAGAAAAATAGGTAGAGCGGGAAAGTATACGTGTTTGGGGAACACGTAGTGAACTAAATTAAGTTCTAAGCAATTTCTTGCTTGTTTATATCTAATCTTATATACAAATAACAAAAGAGTCTTACAACTCTTTAAAGGGAGAATGAGCTTGCCTAGGAGCGACAAGCCACATTATGAAAAATTAAAAAGTTTTATTATCTGTTAATATCATAAAGAATTAACCGAAATATTGGTTTAAACAAAAATAATTTCAAACTTAAAGGGAGAAACGACAAGTGTCGTTAAGAATGAAATATTATTACTTTTTGTTCAGATAATCATTATATACCTCTTACTTTAAAATATACTTAAAATTTTCTAAGTAAAAATGAAAATTTTGTTCGTTTGTTTTCATTTTTAATTCAAAATTTATAGTTTTTCCCTATCATTTTTCAGCTAAATAATCTGTGATTTGAGAAAAACTTTGCTTCCGAAAAAGCCACGATATGCGGATAGTGGACTTGGATGAGCTGATTCAATAATTTTGTGTTTTGAAGAATCAATTAGTTTATTTTTGCTTCTTGCATAAGTTCCCCATAAAACAAAAACTACATTTTCATCTGAAATATTTTCAATTATGTAATCCGTAAAATTTTCCCAGCCCATTTTACTATGACTTGCTGGAGAATTTTTTCTACTGATAGAACCGCATTAAGCAAAATACACCTTGCTTGAAACCAAGATTCTAGAGTTTCCTGTTTTTGCTGGTTTGATACCCTAAGTCATCATACAGCTCTTTGTAGAAATGTTAATAAGACTTTTTGGAAGTGGTACGCCATCATTTACTGAAAAAGCTTAAACCCACATGCTTGATCAGGATTATGATGAGGGTCTTGTCCTAAAATTACGACTTTAATATCTTCTAATGCCAGGTCGAAAAACTCTAAAAACCTGTTCTTTTGGTGGATAGATAGTTTGTAGTAAGACGTTGTTCGTCAATATCATGCTATTTAGTTCATCTATTTTTGGATAATTATTGAATATTTCTTCCCAACTGCTGTGCATATAAAACTCCTTTGAATAACTACTTGTTATAATTTTAAAGTATAACATAGTTAAATTTATATTAAAATAGTTCTGATTGAAAGTTGTCTAGGACATAAGGGTTTTAGAGTATGATATAATGTATAGTAACGAATATTTAGGAGGAATATGTATGAAATTAGGTTTTTATCGGTGCTAGGGAAATATGGGAGAAAGCTATCTTAGAAGGATTACTTCGAAGTGGTAAGGTTAGTAGTACTGATGATTTTTGTGAGAAATTCTTCGGATAAAGAGTACTAGAAATGTTGCTGATGAAACAGGTGCTGTATTCTGCAAAAAGTCTAGAAAGAAGTCGTAGAAAAACAGTGATATTGTATTTTTTAGGGTGAAGCCATATTTAGTAGGAACAGTACTTGATGAAGTGAGCCTTAGTTTGAAGGATAAGATTGTTATTTCAATGGCTGCAGCTGTCGAAATAAAATGATTTAGAAAAAGAAAAATTCCTAGACTAAAAATAGTTAGAATTATGCCGAATACACCCTGTAAAAATAGGGAGTGGTGTAGTAGGTGTTACATTTAATTCTTTAGTGGTTGCTGAAGAAAAAACACTAGTATTAGACCTATTAAATAATTTAGGTATTGCCGAGGAAATATTGGAAAGAGATATGGCGGCTTTAACAGCTTTAAGTGGTTCAGGTCCTGCGTATGGATATTTATTTATAGAAGCATTAGCTGATGGAGCTGTGTTAAATGGATTAAAGCGTGATGTAGCCTATAGACTTGCAGCAAGTACAGTTTTGGGTGCTGCGAAGATGGTGTTAGAAACTAAAGAACACCCAGGTAAGTTAAAAGATGATGTATGTTCACCCAGTGGAAGTACTATCGAAGCTGTGAGAGTTTTAGAAGAAAAGAATTTCCGCAGCGCAGTTATAGAGTGTGAAAAAGCCTGTTTCGATAAACTAGATAGAATGAAATAGAATATAAGAGTAATATTAAAGGCTGACCCAAAAGTCCTAAAATTTAACAAAGTTCATATGAGAACTCATAGACGCAGTGGTTTATTGATATCTAAATTCGCTTTAGAAGCTTTTTAGATATCTAATAAACTGTGCGAGGGTGACTCGACAAAATCGATTTCTACGAAATAACGATTTTTTGAGTCACTCCTTTTTATTTATTTAATTCATCTGTTAAGTTGTAAAGTTCATCTACTAGGTGCCCAACATAAGCAATTGCTTCTTTAAGTGGTTCATCAGTGCTTACATCACAACCTGCAAGTTTAGAAAGATCTAGTGCTGACATGCTGCTTCCTTTAGAAAGAACATTTAACCAAGTGTCGGCATAAGAACTGTCATTATCGATCTTATTAGCGATAGCTGTACCGATTGTTAATCCTGCAGAGTAAGTGTATGGATATAGTCCCATGTAGTAGTGAGGTTGTCTCATCCAAGTAAGCTCTGCACCTTCATTAACTACTAAACTATCTCCGAAGAATTCTTCCATAACGTTGCGTTTTACTTCAGAAAGAACATCAGCAGTTAACATTTCATTGTTATCTACCATTTTGTAGATTCTATCTTGATAAACAGCTTCTAAGTAGTGTGTTACCATATTGTGGAAGTATGTTCTACTAATCATGTTACTGATAACCCAACGTTTGAAACGAGCATCAGTGTTAGTTTTTAGTAGGTAGTTAGATACAATAACCTCATTACAAGTTGATGGAGCTTCAACGAAGTAAAGTGGGCAATCGTTATTTAACATTGTTTGGTGTTTTCCTGTACTCATGAAGTGATATGCATGTCCAAGCTCGTGAGCAAGAACGAAAACTTCATTCATTTTTCCAGTCCAAGAAAGCAGGATAAATCCAGCTACATTAGGAACTGTTGCACAGAATCCACCAGTACTTTTCCCGATGTTTTGAGGGAAGTCAGTCCAACGTTTGTCATAACTTTCATCGATCATTTTAACGTAGTCTTCACCAAGAACACCAAGTGCTTTTTTAAGGTAAGAACGAGATTCGTCGATAGTCATATCAACTTCAAAATCTGGATCTAGGTTGATTTTACAGTCTGCAAACTGCATATCTTCAATTTTGTGTTCGCGAGCTAGAAGTTTAATGTAACGTCGAATATGAGGTGCTAAATCTGTCATAAGAGTATGGATTTGACGATCATATAGTTCGCGGTTACCATCTTGAGCGGCTAATAGGTAATCGATAACACTATCATAACCACGCATTGTAGCAAGCATTTTTTCTTTTTTGATTTGTGAAATATACTCGTTTGCTGAAGTGTTTTTATAAGCATTTAATGTTTTATAAAAACTTTTTCGCAGCGATTACGGCGCACTTCAGTATCATTATCCATTTCATGTAAGTTTTTCGTATAGTACGAAAAGCTGTTTTCGAAAAGTTTTTACCATTTTGCTTCGAAAAGCTGTCGAATTGCATATCTTCATGTTTAGTTACCTCGTATAGATTGTAGTAACCAGGAAGACTCTCGTAGTTTGCGATTACTTGTTCAGCTTCTTTTTGATAAAGTATGTTTTTCTCCTGAACGATCGAAGTAATATTCTAAATCAGGGACGATAGTTTTTCACGAAATCTTTAATGAATTGTTCATCTAGTTCTACAAGTTCAGTATCGAAGAAACTTAAATTCCCCGCCCATAAAGTAGAAACATCTTCAAATAGTGTTACATTTTGTACTACATTGTCATTAAATCTATCCACCGCCATTGGTAACTCAGCGTAGTAGAGATAGTTTATAGTATTCTTCATAAAGTTCTTCGTATTTTTTAATGGCAGTATCTAAAGTAGCATGATTCGCTAATTTTCCTTCGTAAGTAGCCTTGAAATCTAAGATCTCTTTTTAATATTATCAAGGCTCGCTTTAAAATCTTCATCAGTTTTTGTATAGAAGAGTCATATCCCAAGTATATTTCTCTTCGACTTCATTTCTTGGTATTAATTTCATTTCAGTCATAGTTTACCTCCTGTTAATTTGGTCGACATTATATCGATTGATAGTTGCCTATGAGCAACTTAGTAATAGTATAGTACATAAATGCAGTTTGGTAAATATAAAAATGTGATATATTGAAAAAAATCTAGCCATACTCAAAGGTAAGCTAGATTTTTAGTTATTAATCAAATTTTATTTCATCTATTTTGTCAATTTTTCTAGTGATTGAAATTTCACCTTGTGTCTTTTTAAAATTGATTCCACTAATGTGTTTAGCAGTAGTGTATTCAAGTTGACTCATAGAGTCTTTTTCTTTTCTAGTTGTTTTTAGCCATATCTTCTATAAATGATTTTTAAATCAAGGGTAATTGTTAAGACTTCATTTGTAGTAGTATCTATTGTTGCGATAAATGATAGAGTCATGTTTGAAAGGTCACCACTTCTTCACTAGAAAAAGTACCTGGATTTAAGTGAAAATTTATTTTCCGATGTCCGATAGTTTTATTTTTTTCCACTAAAAGTTAGTTTTATTATCTGATTTTTCATAGTTTTTATCAGTTATAGTGTTAAAAGTGTATTTCCATTGAAAAATACTTGGATTGCAGATAAAACTTCTGAAATCGTCTGTAAGTTTTTATACCGGGAACTAATTTTCCATTTTCAACATTGAATTTTATCGTATCCAGAATTGTTTTTCTTAAGGAAAATATATTCTTCTTTTGTTGTAGTTTTGCCTAGTTCAGTTTCTTGCTCTGAAAATTTCTTTAAAACATTTGCCACTATCGTCTATTTTAATATTAGATAATACGTTAACTGAGTAACCCTCTGCCATACAAATTAGATTTAATGTTAACCTTAGTATCTAACTCTAAATTTTTTTCTTTTTGAAAAGTTGCTAAAGGGATGTTTTAACAATTTCTTCATTTGACAATTCTTTTTGCTTCTTGTGCTGTAGGGTTGATTTGCATTTTTATTTTGTGAGCAACCTAGTGTCGTTCCGGCAAGAACAGCAATTGCGAAGATTATAGTGATGTTTTTCCATTTTATACCTCTTTAAGTTATCTTAGTTAATAATTATAACTTAAAAAGATTTTTATGTAAATAAAGATCTAGGAAAATTCAGTATATATTATAAAAAGTTTACTAGTATTTTTTTGATGTATAATTTTAATTAGTAGATTTATTAAAAAGCGAGGTATCTTATGAAAATAGCAGTAGTAGGTGGGGGAATAGTAGGAGCTACATGTGCTTATTATTTGTCAAAAGAACAAAAATGAAATAGTAGTTTTTGATTATAGTTTGGGTCAAGCTACAAAAAGCATCGGCTGGGATTATAAGTCCGTGGTTTTCTAAAAGACGTAATAAACCTTGGTATAAGATGGCGAGACTAGGTGCGGATTTTTATTTGAAATTAGTTAGAGATTTAGAAGCTGATGGCTATAATACTGACTTTTATTCACAATGTGGAGTATATTTATTGAAAAAAAATGAAGATAAGCTACCTGAGTTAAAAGAACTTGCTGAAAGTCGTAAAGAATTATCGCCGATGATAGGAAATTTAGAGATAATCTCAAAAGAAGAGGTTCGAAAAATCATTCCTAGCTTCGATAACAATGGAGATGTATTGTACGCGAGTGGTGGTGGACGAGTAGAAGGAGAGATTCGTTAATACTTTACTTACTGCTTCGAAAGCTAATGTCGTTAGGGAAAAAGTTAGTCTAAAGGTTGTGGGAGATAAATACGAGATTAATGGTCAGGTTTTTGATACTGTTGTTCTTGCGACTGGTGCGTGGTTAAAAGATATATTAGAGCCTCTTGGTTTTGATGTTGATGTTCGTCCACAAAAGGGTCAACTAAGGGATTATAAAGTTTCTGATGAAAATACAGGATCTTATCCGGTTATTATGCCTGAGGGTGAATTGGATATTATTCCATTTGAAAAAGGCGTTGTTAGTGTTGGAGCGACACATGAAAATGACATGGGCTTTGATTTAACTGTTGATAAAATGCAACTTGACGCTTTTGGTGAAGAAGCAGAGAACTTCTTAGGTGAATTGAAAAATTCAGAAATAATAAATGAGCGTGTTGGAATTAGAGCCTATACTAGTGATTATTCTCCGTTCTTTGGGGAGATTCCGACATTAGAAAATGTTTATGCGATTAGTGGTCTTGGTTCTTCTGGTTTAACTACAGGTCCGATAATTGGTTATAGTGTGGCGAATATAATTTTAGGAAATGACATAGAATTAGATTCACGAGATTACAATATCGAAAACTACATAACACGTAAGTAAGAGGGAGTGACTCAAAAATCGTGATTTCGGAGAAATGATGTGTACCCAAAATTCTGGACACATATATATTTAGTTTAGACAAGTGGATGTTATCCTGTATTGTACAGGTGACATCCATTTTGTTTTTGATTGGATTCTCTTGTTGTTGTAATAATCTATATACTCATCTACAGCTTTACTAAATTCTTCAAATGACATATAATTCTTTTCATAACCATAATATATCTCCGTCTTCATTCTTCCAAAAATGATTCCATGATACTATTATCATAACAATTTCCCTTTCTAGACATGGATTGAATGATTCCGTGTTTTTTTAACTCACTTCTATAGTGTGAATGTTGATATTGCCATCCTTGATCTGAATGCATAATTAATCCTTCTGTTTTTTGAAATTTATTAAATGCTTTTTCTAACATCCTTTTTATCTGATTTAAATTTGGATGTAACGATAAATCATATGATATAATTTCATTTGTATGCATATCTAGAATCGCTGAAAAATAGCACTTTCCCCATGAAAAATTGAATTGTGATACATCTGTAGTCCATTTCTGTAATGGGGCGGTTGTACTAAAATCTCGATTTATTATATTATTAGCGACTTTTCCTATTGTTCCTCTATATGAATGATATCTTTTCTTTAGGTTGTTTCCCTTTCAATCCTTCTTTATGCATAAGACTTTGTACACGTTTATGATTTACTTTAAAACCTCTATTAATTAACTCATTGTGAACCCTACGGACACCATATAGTCCTTTATTTTTCGTTAAAAATAATTTTAATTTCTTTTTAACACTGGCTCATTACGAATAGCCACAACATCTACTTCTTCTTTATTTACTAAATAATAATATGTTGATCTAGCCATTCCTATTGCTTGTAAAAGACATTTTAATTGATATCCTTTTTCTCTAAGTTCTTTGATAATCCTGCTTTTTCGCCTTGAGTTGCGCAGCCCATTTTTCCCGTCTCAAGGCTATTAATTTTTTTATTATTTCTGTTTCCGCTTTAATATTTTCGTTTTTCCGTTTTTATAAATTGATTTTCTTCACGTAATCTAATTAATTCTTCTCTCTCTGACTCTTTTTAATGGTCTAGGACTTCTTTTTGTTTCATGATAGGTACCTTTCTTGGTCTTCCTTTTCTTCTCATCTACAAGTCCATTATAACCTTTTTCCTTATATTTTTTGAACCCAATTATATAATATCCTATAGTTAATTCTATTCTCTAGTGCAACGGAATTATATGAATAACCAGCTAAAATTTTTGGAAACTAATACTAGTTTTTCTTCTGGATTCCACTTCTTATTTTTCGTTTTATGTTGTAAGACGCCTACGCCTAATGAATCAACCATTCTTTTTCCATTTCCTAATAGTATCTCTAAATTTTCTAGTGGTTATTCCATTAGGGTGTATCTGGATATTCTCCTCTTTCATACATCTCAACACATTTCACTTTAAATTCATAACTATAGCGCATAAAAAAATACCCCTTTCACTGGTTGTCCAGTAAAAGGGGTACATATCAAAATCGATTTTTAGAGTCACCTCCGCAAAGTTTATTAGATATCTAAAAAGCTTTTTATAAAGCGAATTTAGATGTCAATAAACCACTGCGTCTATGAGTTCTCATATACACTTTGTTGAAATTTAGGACTTTTGGGTCAGCCCTAACTATAAAAAGCACTGAATGGTTTTTGTTCAGTGCTTTTTGATGTTTTGAATTGTTAATTATTTGTGTGCTAATTCTTTAGCTCCTCGGTGACTTAATACTGCGAATACGATACAAAGAACTGCAGATGATAGAAGTACGTAAAGTCCTCCAGACCATCCTACACGGTCAACAACAAATCCGATGAACCAAGTACCGAATGAAGCACCTACAATGTAACTCATGAATCCTCTTAGACCAACTGCGTTACCAACAGCAAATGATGGAACAACTTCCATAGTTTGAACTGATGCTAAGAATTGTGGTACGTAGATTAGACATCCAGAAAGGCTGGCAAATACGATTACCCATACTAGAGAAGTACTTTCCCAATATCCGATTAGACAGAAGAAAATGATAACCATTGCACCGATTGCTGGAGGCATACGGTAACCTTTGAATACTTTATCAGATAGGTATCCAGCAAGAAGTGTTGATGGAATAGCAGCCCATTCGAATAATGTGAAGGCGATACCCATTTGTCCTTTTGTGAATCCTTTAGTTTCTAATAAGTAAATTGGAAGCCAAGAAATTAATCCGAAACGGATTAAGTATACGAATGTATCAACTAGAGATATATACCAAGCGTGTTTGTTTTTTAATACATAGTTTACGAAGATTTGTCCTGCGCTTAAGTTTGCAGCTTCTTCTGGTACGTGTTTTACTTCACTTTGTGTGTTTTCACCAGTGATTTCTTCCATTGTTGGCAGACCTTCATTTTCTGGTTTCCTTTAACTAAAATAAGGATAATAACAACGAAGATAATAGCGATAATCGATGGGAATACGTAGTATGCTAATTTCCAGTGTTCTTTACCAAAGACGAAGAATCCTAATGTAACAACACTTGCTACGATTCCTCCGCCGACGTTGTGAGAAATATTCCAAAGAGCAGTCATACGACCACGTTCTTTTTTCGGGTACCAGCTTGCAAGTGTGATGAATGCTGGTCCAACTCCCATACCTTGGAAAAGTCCTAGTAAGATTACTAAGATTGATACTAAGAATACAGTGTGACTAACTCCAAGTACTAAGTTTACAGATGCACAAAGGAAAAGTCCAAGAGCCATATATATGGATCGGCTTTTATCTGCTAAACTACTCATGAATCCTTTGCTTAAACCATATGCAAGTAACATGTAACTCATGATCGCACCCATTTGAGTTTTTAGAAATTCCTAAAAGATGCTTTTAAGATCGCTACTCGATAAACTGATGTTATTTCTAACAATGTAGAATGCCATGTATCCAAGGAATACTCCAAGGAAAGAAACAAATCTTAACTTTTTATAAGTTGGCATAACTTTATCGGCAGGAACTGTGTGTGATTTAGCTTTAGGTTTTTAAAAATGATAACATAAAAATGTTCCTCCTAAGATTATTTTTATAAATAAATTTTAATAACTGAAAACTTTGTGTTATATCAGTATGTAAGATTATATACTACAGAAAGGGAGGTTGTCAATAGTTTTTGTATATTATATAATATTATTTTTATAGTCTTAATTTTTAGAAATGTTACTATTGTTCTTTGAATAACATTTATAGACAAATAAACTTTATAAATATTTTTTCGTAAATTATTGATAAAAACAACTACAAATGTAAGTTGATTTGTAAGAGAAATTCTTACAAAATCAGGTAGGGTTTTTCTTTTTCAATAAACTGTAATTATTTCTTAGAGTGATATATATATAGTTATATTTCCATACTTTATACTAAAGTAGTGTTTTAATAAGAATTGATTTAACCTGAATAAAAAGTGATTTAATATAGTTGGATACTTTATATTTAATAATAATATTTAGTTACTTAATAATAGAAAGCAAGAACTGTTATAATATTTATAGTATAGTATATTTTGTTTTTCTGTGCTATAATAAAATATGAAATAAAGATATGGATAGGTGAAGAGTTATGATTAGAAATTCTAAAAATAATAGCTACTATAGGTGATGCTACAGATAAAGTATTACGAAAAATAGTGGAGGGTGCAGCGGATGCTGTATTGATAGATTCTTACTATGGGAGTAATGAACAAAATGTAGAAAGAATAGAGAAGGTTAAAGCTCTAAGAGAAGAAGTGGAAGAGACTTGGCTATAATATATGATGTGGATCATATTTATGCGAAAAATAAATATAAACTTATAAGAATAGATGAGGAGAATGTAGACTTTGCCTGCTTAAATGATGTAGATTTCGTTGCGTGTCCTTTTGTTGGGAACTTAGAAGAGATTACGAAGGTAAAAAGAGTTTATTAAGTCACATGGAAAAAATATAGGGATTATTGTTAAGATAGATTGTAAAGATGGTTATGACAATCTTGATGATATACTGGAAATTGCAGATGCGATTATGATTAATCGTGATGAACTTGGGATAGATATTTCGTATGAAGATTTACCTGGAATTCAAAAGGAAATAGTAAGAAAAGAGCTAATGAAGCTGCGAAAGTAGTAATTTTAACTACTCAAATGTTGTATTCTATGGTTTACAATCCAAGACCCACTAGAGCCGAAGTGTCTGATGTTGCGAATGCAATTTTTGACGGTGTTGATGCAGTAATGTTAACAGAGGAGACTGCGATTGGTGATTATCCATGTGAGGCGCTAGAAACAGTAGATAGAATTATAAGAACTGTTGAAAAAAATAGTGCTGTTGATGCTGAAAGATTCGAAGTGGAAGGATATAAAATGAGTATCTCTCACGCTGTCTCTATGACGACAAAACATCTTTTAGAAGCAGTTGATGTAAAAAGTATTGTAACTTATACGAAATCAGGAACAACAGCTCGTTTCATCGCGAGATATCGTCCAAATGTACCTGTGCTAGCGGTTTTACCTGATAGAGAAAGTGCTAGAAAGTTAGTGATTACTAGAGGAATAGTACCGTATATCGAACCTAAGATGTTAAGTATGGAAGAGATGCTAAGTAATGCCTCTTTATATTCTAAAAAGTTGGATTAGCGGAAGTTGGAGATTCTATTTTAATAACTGCGGGTCAACCAGATACAGGAAAAGGTATCGTACCACCTACAGATTTCGTATATATAAGTAAGGTTGATTAGTGAACTAATGATAGTTTATACGGAGAAAACACAGAATTACATGGGTCACAAGCTACTATTTAGAGAAGTATAACTAAAAAGCTAAAAATATAAAAGTATATTGAAGATATTTTTGCATATGTTAATTGTAAAATATCGGTAAATTCCCAAAGTAAGTTCCAGTAAGAAATTAAAGTGGAAGTTAAGTTGGGAAAAAGGAAAATAACAATAAAAATATTCCCAAGGTAACTTCCGGTATAAAACAAGGAAGCTTTGCTTTTGGGAGTTTTTCAAAAGGAATCAAAATAAAAAGGCATGACAAATAGACCTGCAAATCACTATTCCCAGGTTAAATTCCAGTTATACTGAAGTTAAGTTGAGACTTTTCTAATAAAAACATTTTTCGTTGTAAAAATAACTATATTACAATTTTATAAATAGTTTAATTTTTATTTGTTTGTATCCTTAATTTGTTTAGCCAAGGAAGGTTTAAGTGTTACCTCATTGGCAGGTATTTTAAAAAAATACCAAGTAGGTTAGTTATATGTTCTCCAAAAGTAAAAGAGAAAACTTCATAAGCTGATTTTTCCGTTCAAATACTTTCTCTTAAGTGAGTTAATATGTGATATAATAATATTAACATCACTTTGTGTAAGATCGTCAAATGAGGATCCTTTAGGTAGTATTTCACGCAAGGTGGTGTGATTTTTCTATCTTACCTTTTTCCCAAGAAGAATTAGGATTACAGAAAAATAATTTTAAGTTTTTATCAAAATCATATTCGATTTCTTCAACTTTAGAGAATTCACTACCATTATCTGTCAAAACAACAGGGAAAAATATCAGAAAAGTGTATATTATTCTGATAAAATTTTTCTTTTAGATTATAAAGTTTAGAAGAAACCTCGCTAGAAGTATTCGAATCTAAAAGAAGAGCGAACATAAAAATTACAAGAAGATACATTAAAAGGTAAGTAGAGTTTTACCACCACGTTTACCAATGACAGTATCCATTTCCAAGTGAAAAAGGCATTGCAGATTCATTCATAAAATCTAAGAAGTTAATATAAGCTCTACCGGACTTTTAGATGTTTAGGTATAGCTTTATTAACTTTATTTCGTTTTCTAAATTTAACAATACGTTTACAATCAACAGAATCAATAGAAAAAAATATCCATTATTCACATATCGATACAAAGAAGATTTAGAAATAACTAAGTCATTACTATACATAATATGATAGAAAGATTGCCCCTTAGCAACTCCTTTAGAAAATTATTTTATCCATTTTATAAAATTCTTCTTTATCTAAGACAACAGCTCTTCTTGGTTCGACAAGATTTTTCTTGATAATTAAGTTGAGCCTTTTTGCATAGTAGAAACGTTTATCAAAACCACAATCTCTTCTTTTTAAGTTTACAATGAAAAGTCACATATATATAATATACACTAAAAATACAAAAAGAGGAATTGTACTAGTTTAAAAATTAGCTTGACACTAAGCCTCTGATGGTGTGGTTCATAATGTGGGGAAAGTGGAGGATCACATTTTCCTCACAGGAAACCACACCATCCCTCAGTATAAAACTAATTTTACAAAAGTATTAAGATGGAAGCAAGAATTCCTTTTAGACTGGAGTTTGTTTAACAATATAAATAGAGTTTAAAAATAGCGTAATAAAGTTAGATAAATATCTTTTTCATGATTATTTAGTCTCAACTTAAGTTCAGTTAAAAAAATAGTTTTCAACTTAAATTCCAGTTTTTATTTGAACTGGAATTTACTTTGGGAATTAACAATTGTAAAATATCTTCTTTTTCTTCTATAAAAATGGCACAACGCTTTAGCATTTTATGATATAATTGGATG
>BNJU01004258.1_pt1 | contig 41452 bp, 58 predicted proteins | sample 8539281 | NCBI WGS metagenome assembly BNJU01 (sample SAMD00202456, study PRJDB9452) | human saliva metagenome | isolation source: human saliva | place: Japan
GTATCTCATTCTTATCAATCATAAAAAGGTTATATTGCTTGATTTTTATTTCAAATTTAAAAATACATTGTAATAATCAAAGTTTTTATATCGTGGTTTAGTAAAACCAATAACAAAAATATCATATTTCAAAATTAGTTTTTGACGGATTTTTGACGGCAATAAAAAAGAGGTAGCAATTACGCTACCCTCAATTTCATATACAACTGTTGTTGCAAGCCGTGCAACTCGGAGATAGATTAGATCGCCATGCCTTTACTGTATAAAGTACACTACCACCTTTGAATTGTGTTCCCTCAAAATGCCCTAGCATTTCAACTCTACCAACTTGATAGCCGATAGTTTTCGTACATCTTTTTATCAATCACAGTAACACCAGCTTTTATTTTATGTTCTTTATTTAGATTAATCTTATATATATCTACTTTCTGTTCATCAGTATTAGCAACTACTGCGGTTCTATCAGATTTTTCTGTTGCTGCTTTAGGCAAATTAGGGTTGCTATGCGCAATATCCTGTTTTACCTTTTCTGCAGCAACTTCTACAGTGAGTGCTTGTGTAATATGTCGCTACTGGTTGAGTTCTTTCCTTTATGGAAATAACTTCTTGTGCTTGTTGTTCTGTAACATGGATTGCCTTGGCCAAATCCTTTGGAGATTTAGATTGTTGTTGTGTAATTACAACCGGCTTTTCAATCTGTTTCTGTTTATACAGATGATAGCATCCTACACACAGGAACATGAATACTAATAGTGGAATTAGCACCTGTATGGTGCGTTTGTGTGTTTTGATATAAGTTAGTATCTGACTAAGTATAAACACGCTCTTACGCCTCCTCTACCTCTTCCATTAGCATTTTTAAAGCCTTAAACTTTTCATCTGCGAAACGATTGTTCAAACTCTCCCTTAATACGCTACTATTCCATTCATATGTCATGCACGTGTCATAGATGCCAGCGATAAGGTCATAATCAAACCGCTTATCATCAATATAGGATAAATTAGGCAACTCAATGTTTAACGCTTTCTCCATCAACTTTAACGCATCATTGAACATATTAACGATTTCACCAGTACCATACTGTACCGCTCTACTCCACACTACATCCTTTAATGCATTAGAATGTTTCTCTACATTAAACATATTCTGTTTTAGGTACTCACACGCTACATCGTAGTATGCGGACTTGATGTAATCATGCTGCATCTTTTCAAAACCTACCGCATCAAGTGTACCTAATTCTTGCCACTTCGCAATAAAGCCATCAGAATTGATTTCTCCACTATCAATCAAGGCTCTTGCGTAATCTGTGTAAAAACCACCTTGTTTTAAACCCCAACCAAGAAAAGCATCAACACTACCACAATTACTTGCTAATTGATATGTACCATAAGAGATACCGCCAACATCATTGTAACCACTAGATACACATGCTGGATCAGCATTACTTTCATATTCAGCACTCAACTGTCCTAATTCAGCCATTCTAATTACTCCTTTTCTTTGTCATTGCTGCCCCCATTCATATATTGGGAGCGCTTAACACCACCAGTAGCACCGATATAACCACCTAATACACCAACTATTACACTTGCCAAATCTTTCTGTTCAAGATAAATAGTCATGATTAGTGCGGTTGCTAGTGCCACTAAGGTTATAGTGTCCTCATAATTAATTTTCATTTAATCGCATCCTTTATTGATTTAACGAACGCTATCAACTCTTTAACCAAACTCATTGCACGTTGAAACCATGCACTTTCCACAAATTCAAGTTCAATCATATTTTCCACAATAGATGCTAATTCAACCATGATTGGCACTAAGTACAATAATGTAGACAGAAATACATCAATGCGACCTAACATTGGAATGTCCACATCAGGCAAGGTTAAGAGAATGAACGATAAGAGGAATAACCATGGATAAGATTTAACTAATTTCTTAGTCATATCTGCTCGTAGTTTTCCACTTACTAGAAATCTGCGTTGGTGTCCATTGACTTCAACGCTCGCCCATCCTCGCCATATGATTGCAAGGAACATATTCTTAATTGTGATTTCCCTATTAGTAGCCAAATTAAAATTGCGTGCCTCAACTAAGACACGCAATAATGTATCAATAAAAACTAACACCACACTCGTAAATATAGCTAGTGATATTCTCACCGCCTCTACTACGCTGAACCCCTCTGCCACGAAAGGTGCTAATACAACCTCTATCATTTGTTCTCCCCTAATTGCTAATTTTTACCCATTTACCGTTGATACCAAAATATACCTCTTCGCCGTTGTACCCAATTTGACCAGTAAATACTGGTGTAGTTGTTTCGGTAATGTTCGCCAATGAGTACACAAAGTCTGCTAATTTCGTTGATTTCATTTGTACGAATTGTGTAATTTGAGGAAAATCTCTATTCTTAGCTGGAACGATTGTACCTGTCATTAGTTATTAGGCATACCAGCGGTATTCTTAACGGCTTTGAAATAGATTTGCCCTGCCTCTTTTGCAGCACTATCATCAAACTTATTTACATTGTTCTTTTCGGTGAATGGTGTTTCAACCATTACTACACCACTTTGCAATACGTATGCATGGCTTGTGTTACAATGATTTTCTGTGCCAGTCAATAGAACCATACCACCTGCCACTTGTAATGCAGCCCAACCGCCAGTAAAGTTGACATTAATCAATTTCAACATACTATCATCTTGTGATTGAATGACTACATTATTACCATCTTTATTTGTGGCTTGTTTTACGCTATCTAACTTACAATTCTCAAATGTACACGTTGTATCGTAAATTTGAATTTTGCGGTTATCACTAGCACTTGTACCAAGGAATGATACATTCTTAAAGTGGATATTGTTACAAAACTCAATAACCATAGGTGGTAGATTTGCCGTACCGCTACCATTGGTTGTGAAGATTACTTTATTGTGGATATTCCTCAATCGTAGTTCTGTATGGTTCTTACCTATATCCCCCATATCATCAGGTCTAGTGTATTCACCAGCACTAATTTTTACCGTTACAATAGAGTGTTTAGCATTGTTGATAAAACGTACTGCATCCGCTAAATGTGTAAATGGAGAATGTGCATCACCAGTTTTTAACGCTCCAGTATAATTTCTATCTACATAGATTTCTAATGATGTAGCTTGACCAGCAGTACCATCTCTTAACAACTCTCTGTTGTATTCGATATGTCCGTTACCATAGTAAGTAATTTTAGGTGATGCAATCTGATCGCCTAACAAATACAAATTACATCCCATTTGTAAAAATGTAGCTTGATAGTTTTGTATATATAAGTTTTCACGTGCAAAACTTTGTGTAGCGGTAATCATTATATCTCTAGGGTTTAGTTTGCGGTAAGAAATAGGTACTTGCGAAATAGCATGATGATTAGATTTCAAGTAATCAACATTAGCTGGGTTACGCATTGCGTTCCGTTCCATAGCGTTATAGTTACTATCACCCTCGAATATTGCGGTACGATTTAGATAATTAATTTCTAAACAAGCGGACACGTTATTGTAATCATCGTTGTTAATGGAACGATAATAGTTGTAATCATCATCACTACAGTTATAGAACGTAATGGATGCGCCATTAAAATCGATTGTCTTAGGCTCGATAGTTTTCAACTGGAACACTCTTAGCAGTACATTCAGCCTTAATACCATTAGCAATCGTATTAAGTACTTGTGCAGTCATTCCATATCTACCGATTACTTCGGTCTTATCTGGGTTAGGTAGATACATTTTAGCTATCTTTCCACGCTTGATGAGTTCCGCAAAGTTTCCGATGTGGTCGCTATGGTAATGTGATACAAAGCCAAACTCAAACTTTTCAATGCCGTTATCTGTCATACATTTAAGAATGGAGTTTAAGTTAGTATCTGTTTTCTGTAAACTATCGATAATAAACCATTTACCATCTACACCAATAAATGTACAATCACCACATTCTGTAGCACCATCTCCAAATAGTGGATGTGTGATAGTCATTTGTTTATTAGCACCATTAGAGATAGAACCTACATCACCTTTCTTAACAAACGCATCGTCAACTTGTTTCTTATTGTAAATTGCAGTTCCATAGTGTTTAGTGGTTAGAACAGTAAAACTATCTGTACCGTCATAGTACTTAAATTCTTTACCTTTCATAAACACATTAACAGATGCATCGCCAAATTCTATACCATCATTAGTAGATACTTTAACCATACCAACGCCATGACCATCCGTCTTAAAACCCTCAATTAAAGTATTGTTAGCCATTTTTAATTGCGCCAGTTACGTTGCCACCAGTTAGTTTAAGGTAATCAAGGCTAGTTAATTTTTGCGTGTTGATAGAGTTTTTCATATTCACGGCTTGGATCGCTCAACATAAATATCTACTTTATGTCGCTTGTTAGAGTGCATAGTTAAAACCGCAAAATAGAATTTGCCGTTGTAATATGCAATATCTTCAATTTCGGTTTTAGGATTAATCTCGATGATTTGTTTAACTGTGCCAAACGGAGTACATTCAACTAAACTTCCCAAAGTAGCACTCATGATACTTCCATTTAACATGAAAGCACCATTGTTATTGAAATCATCGTATTGGTAATCAACTTGATATGATTTCATTTTCACAAAATCATCATTGTACAAGTTGATTTGACGAACACGTTTGTTACCGCTAATAGGTACGATACTTGCATAAGTCCGTGTGATATGGTCATAGGCAATATTAAATACACGTTCATTTAATGTGATAGTGCGTTCATATTGCATTGTGTCCGCATCAAGTACTGTTAGGTTGTTACCATTTTTCAAACCATTGGCCAAATAAATCTTATTGGTATTTTTGTTGTAGCACATCGTATTACAATGCCCCATTTTGTCTGGGTCATTATATTTATATGTGGCTACGATTTCCAATGTATCAGCATTCAATTCATATAATATTTGAGTTGTGCCATCACCATTGATACAAGCTAACACGAATACATTCTTTTTATCGTTATAGGTAAACCCTTGGCATTGGTTGACCTCTTCGCCATATTGGATATTTTTTACAAACGCAATATTATTAGCACCTTTTAGCATTGGTGTTTCAGTAGGATAGAACGGCTTAATATTGGAATATGTACCCATATCCATTACAGAACCTACTGTGTTAAATGTGATGTGTTCATTCAATTTTGTAAATGCCAGTAGGCACAAATAAGATTTTATTTTCTAAATTATTATTAGCTTTTCTTAAATGCTGCCGTATCGTCCGCTACGCCATCACCTACCGCACCAAAGTCTTTTAACCGATACGATGCCTGTTAAACTATCTTTAGTCTGATATTTTGCATCCGCATCAGCTTTCGTTACTAACCCTTTTGCATTAGGGTATGATACTTGCTCAGCTTTCTCAGCAGCAGTTTCCGCACGTTCTGCCAATGCTTTAATTTCTGCGTTTAACTGACTGATAGTATCTAAATCAGTAGCCACCTTATCCGTTTTAGCCTCAATCGTTGCTACCGCTTTTATTGCATCTTCTGCAGCTTTTACGGAACGCTCAACAATCAATTTTACTAAATCGTCAGGGTTCTCATCGCTATGTGGTCTTACCTTTAAACTGCGGTTAAGTTCCGCTTTCATTTCTTGCAAGATCATAATGATTTTATCTGTGGAGTGTTCGATATTCTCGAATGGGTACTCATCAGGTAAATCAGTATCTTGTGAAATCGGTGTTACACGTTCAAGGATAACTTTCTTGCCATTGGCCAATGCATCACCATCATTCGGATAAATGATAGCCTTATCCATTTCATCATATGCGATATTGTGTGTTTGCACTTCCTCTGTGCCATCTAGGTCAACCACAGTTAAGCGAATATCCTCGATTTGCACGAAATCGTAAGGGAAAATAAAACGCTTATTTACCCCATCGCATTGATACGTTACAGATGGTCTAAGTACTTCTGGTGTCAATTTAACATCCCCTTTCAGTTGTATATAAATAGGACTACCCTTTTGGATAGTCCTTATTTATCAATGTTTCTTTTTATCTTTTTTAGTTTTAAGTCTACGGTCAAACATGATAGCCATGATTACATCTTCTATAGCTGCATCAGTATCTGTGAACGCATATTTAGCTAATGTCCATAAGCCGTCAGTAACAGTATCACTAAAACCAGTTGCCCTGTTCGCCAACTGACTAAGACTTCTACCTAAATCAACACCATCTTTTTTATCATTGATAATAGCATTTCCAACATCGTAGAATTTCTCAACGATACTCAAAGCCATAACACTATTACCTTTATTAAATGGTCTATCACCTAGAATGTATTTCATAGCCATATTTGACATATCACGGATGATTGGTACACCCATAGTACCTTGTGAAACTAATTCCTCGATAAATGACTTAGCCAAATCTTCTGGTTTGTCATCATCGCCATTCGTTAAGGCTTTGTAAGCCATCATACCGATAGCTTGTGAAATCAATGTCCACCATAACATTTTAACGAACCTTGCATAATCGCCATTATCCTTACGTGCATAGTTGCCCTCTGTGATGATGTTATACAAAGTATTAGCGTAGGAATAGAACGGAACGAATAATTGAGTGAATGTAGAACGTGAACGTTGAATAGCAGCAGCATCCTTTGTATCACCACTACCGAATATATCTCTGACTGCTCTATCGCCAGCCTCAACAGATTGTTGTTCTATCCACTCAGGACTTACACCCTCTTTACCAATAAGTTCAGCTTGCTTTTGATCATATGCAAATTTCCATACAGGAATAGATAATGCAAAGTCTGTTTCTGTAAGTAATCTAAACCCCATTTGATTTATATCATCTCGAATGTCAGCAAGTTGTTCTACCTTATAACCACCAACATTTGTATCACTCAAACGCAAGCCTTTACCTGCAATAGATAAACCTTGTTTCAAGTCTTTATCTAATGTTTGTATGCGCTCACGCATGAAGATTGATTGACCTAATACAAAATCTCTAGTGTCGTTATAAGTAGTTGTGCCATGTCCATAGAAACCAATACCAGCATGATTGATAGCTCTAATGGTATTGCCTACGCCGATACGATAAAACGCAACTGGTAAGTTCAACGCATTTTGTAATGCTACTGATACACGCCCAGCCATGACTGCGGTTGATGTATTCTTTTTAAGCGTAAGAATTAAGCGGTCTATATCGTTTGTTTTAGCTGCCTCATCTTGCCAGTTATCACGAACCCATGTACGCAAGAATTGGTAAGTATCAGCACCAAATTTATCTACAATGTAGTTTTGCAATTCTCTATTACTGATTAGCTTATTAACATCTGTTACCGCCTTACGCATTGTAACGTGGTTAATAGCCTCTGTGATAGCATTAGGAATAACATCAAAATCAAGCAATAGAGATTTATCTTTAACTACATCTAAACGTGATTTAGTAGCACTCATGCCAGTTCCCCAAACCGCATTGCTACTCACCATAGTTTTTGCAATATCTTCAACTTGGTTATCACTAACAGATGCATTTACTTTAGGGTTATACACGATTGGGAAATATTGCCCCTCAATATTTCTACCACCGATAGTGAAAGATAAACCATCTACTTTCTTTAATGGGTTTCCGTAAAGTTCCTCTTGCACTCGACTTCTCTCATCAAAGAATGAATTGATATGATCCCATGTGCGGATAACAAATTCCCAGTCCTTATCAGTCATGTGTTCTTGGAACGCACGTTCAATTTCAACCTCATTTGCTTTTGTGGTTTCCATTACACGTTGTCTGTTACTTTCTGTACCCCAGTTAAGGGCAATCATGATAAGTTGCTCTTTTGTTAAACCATACAAGTTACCAACTGTATATAGATGTTCATTGCGCATATTGAATAATTCACGCTTAGAATATATCCCTACATCCTTTGCTAGTCTACGCATCGATACTTCCTTACGTTCATTGAACGCTTGCGTTGCTCTACTGATTGGGTCATAGATATATTTAACTGCAAAGCCATTTTTACCGCCACCCATTCGTCTTAGGAATGTTTCAACTTTCATCAACGCTAAGTGGAAACCATATAGTTTACCGCTTACTGCATCTGCTTTAGTTTTGTTATTAAGAATGTTAAACACATCACCAGTTGCACCACCAAATGTTTCTGTAGCCTCACCGATGATTTCTTGTACTGCATTTTCAAACGATACGCTTTTACCATCATCATTCAGTATAGTTGTACCCTCATACTCATTTCTGCCGTTTTTATACATACCAGTCATGAGTTCCTCTAAGGTTTCCAACTCATTCATCGTGATTGATTTGAAAGATTTTGGAGTTTTGGAATAGAAAAGTTCAGCTATCCAAGGTTGTAATTGAACCATAGATTGTTGATTAAGAATGAGTGCATCAACATCAAGTGCGGATAATACTGTATTCATATCAAAACCATCAGTAGGGTGGTAAACCATCATGCTTAGTTAAACCCATTTGGTATGCCATGTGTGCGTAGAAATAACGCATATTAGGTTCAATAGCAATAGGGTTTTTAGGTCTAGTCATGCGTTGTAATTGTTGTTTCAATTTCAATCGCAACTTCTTGGACTTTTCAAAGTTTTCAAACGCTACTCTCGCCCTTGCTTGTTGTAGCATCTGTTCACGCTTAAAGCCAAGTGCTTTATCAACATCACCGATTGCCAATGCTCTATCTGCTTTCTTGCCAGCAGTTACCGCTTTATTCTGATACGTTTTTAAACTGAATAGCGTTAGAGATAGGTAACTCACCTAACTCTTTTTCTTGCTCGGTTCATGTAGTCTGATATTGTGCCAAGTCCTGCACCACGAATAGAACGTACGTTATTGATGCGACTGTTAAGCATATCTTGTAAGCGTTTGATACGTTCTTCTGCTTTTTCTAATTGCTTAGTAGTATCAGTCAAAGCAGCATCTAGTTTTTTTCTTATCAGATTTTTAACTCATCGTACTTAGTAGGTTTTAACATCTTTTTCGATTTCGTCTAATTCTGTATCGATGGTTTCTGCGTTAGGGTCTAGTTTACGAATACGTTCTAATAATTCCCAGTTCTTCGCTAATTCACGATTAGTAGACTTTTTGAATAATCTTACTTTTCCTCTTCGGTAAGTTTCATTTGACCTTGGGTAGATAGTAAAATTTCTTCTGCGATTTGCTCATTGGTTTTGCCTACATTGTTATCTTTCATAAACTCTGCTTTCGCATTGTCTATTTCTTGATTGATAGCATCGTTAAATGTAGCACCAGTTTGTTCGACTTCCGCTTTCTCTAACTCTTCAATAGAATTGTATTGTGTATCTTTCAATGCACCCTCACCAAACACATTATATCGTTGATGCTCTTTGTAGATAGGATATTGCTCAATCAATCGTTTTTCGATTTCAATTTGGATAGCATCCTTTTCTTCTTCCCACTCTTTAATTGGTCTATTATCCAATTCTTTCATGAGTTTTCGCATCACACGTTCTTTTGCTTTTTCTTTTACATCTGCAATATATGATTGCATACGTGCTTGGTCTTGCTCGGATAACTGCTTATACAGTTCAGTTTTCTCAAACTGTTCTAATTGTTGCTGCTCTGCGTATGCCTCTATATCCTCTTGGGTTGCAAGCATACGATCCATAACTTCCCTAATCTCTTTAGGTGGTAAACCGCCTAAGCGTGATACTGCACGATAGATAGCACTTAACCACTTACTAAATCGTCTAAATGTACGTTCTAAGAATTTAGTAGGTGCTTCACCCTCACGTAGATAAGCCTCAAAACCTCTAGCAAATTTTTCATGTGCATCTGTATTGATAGTTTCGCTATCATTCCACCCACTCCACTCTTTCAATGCTTGCCAATCATCTTTGACTTGTTGCGGAGCGTTTTCCATTTCTGCTAGTGTTTTAATATCATCAAAGAATACATGACCCATTTCATGCATGAATGTTGATTTATCAGCAGTTTTAAATAATTCTACAATACGTTCTGTTTTAGATTTGATAGTAGTCATACCATTGATAGATTGGTTGTACTTTTCAATGACTTTGATTGCTTTATCATCAAATACAACATAACATCTTCCATCTTCTCTACCATCATACGTTATACCTAATACACCTATAGAGTTTAAATACTGAGATGCAGCCTTATCGCCACCCAACGCATCTGATAAAGCGTTATAAATTTCTCTTCCTGTGAAATCGTGTTTTTTTCTAATATATCCCCTATATTTTTCAAATGATTTATTAACTCTATCATTTTTCTTCTTTATCAAGTTTTTTTAAACGCAACTTCTAATTTATTAACTTTATCGTTTAATTTTTTTCTAAAACATATTTTTGCACTTTCTAAAGATGTATCATTAAGAATATCGTTTAAATCATATCCATTTTCTTTAGAAATTAATTCAGCACGTTTTAAATCGACGCTAGTAGACCCTCTTGCACCAGCTACTACAACATTTCTAAATATATCAATATCTGATTTTGCCATTCCTAAAGAATGCTTTTTGTTTTCATAATTAGCATCAAGTAGTTCTGTAGCAGTATTTACTATGTGTTTATAATAAATTGTGTTTTTCTTCATTAGATAACTTGTGTAAATTTTTACCAATCACATCTTTTACGACTTCACTTTGCTTTTTTTAAATGCAACATTTTTCATCAAGCATTTCATTATTTTTCAGGTATTTCTACTTTAAAAATGGACTTCCATTCTCGCTTAACAAATTTGCTTTCTTTTAATAATTTAATTGCTTCTTCAGCTCTTTTTGGTTTGTGATATAACAATTTGAGTATTTTTCCCTTTCTTTGAGTCTATAAATTTTTGCAAACTTTCAATTGCCTTATCGTTACTTCCCTACTTCTGCAATTTCAGTAAGAGCCATAGACAAAGGGTTTTCATCACTTATAATATTTCCTGTTTTATCATCATACCAATCTGCATCTTCATTTATTTTTATACTTTGTTTTCCCTGTAACAATTTCTATGCTATTTGCACCTAATATATCCCTGTAATTTTCTGCTATCTTCTTATTTTTTGCAAAATACAAACCCCAACCATGTGCTTGATTACCCTCACCACTACCGATAGCGCCTAAATCAAACTCATCAAAATCATGTGGTGAACCATGCCATGCCGCCTGTGCATAGCCATCTTTTCCATTTAATTTAGCATTTACATCAAATCGCACAGTATTTAGGTAGTCTATAGCGGTATAACGTGCGTTACCAGCCTCACGCATGATTTGTGCGAACACATCCGCATGAGTTGCCACCAATAATGCATCCTCATGTGCTTGTTGCTTAATATGACCTTTAGTGCTAGTTTCAAGTAGTTCACGAACCTTTGTATATACTTCATGACCTGCTTTTGTTAGGTTCATACGCAATGCTACATTATTATCGGCAATTTCAAAGACTTTATCTTTCACTGCCTCTAAACTTTCGATTTGCATTAACATATGTTCCATATCTGCATAATGTGCATCAGATTGTGCTAGTGCATCAGTATTACCATCAAGGCTTGCCGTTGTAGTCGCTCGGCTATACTCATATGCTGCTCGTCTACGTTCTGCATTAGTACGTGGTGCTTTACCACCATTATTAGCTTTATAATCAGTTAGCCATTGTGGTTCAATACCAGTACTTACCGCATCATTGATAGATTTATCTGCGTTATCAAAATCACTAGCATATGTTTCTCTGTATTGTTCTTTCAACGTATGTAATAAGTTATTGAAATTACGTTTAATGTTCGTAGGGTCTGCCAATACTTCGTTAAGCACTTCACGATCTATATCAGATGCACCCTCAAACTCATTGCGAATAATATCATCCTTGATACGTTCCGCACGTTTAGAGGTATCATCTTTCAATACAGATTTAGCTACATCTACTTCTTGCTTTGCACGTTCTAATGTAGCCAATGACATACCGCCACGTGTAAAGTAAGATGTTTGTTTCAATGCATCTACTGTTTCGTCTGATAAGTTCATAGATACTTGTGCGTACGAACCAATAGGAATTTCAACAGGTGCATCTGCCTCAATAGCTGCTTTAACTTCTTCTTGTGTTACAAGTCCATTATCTACCATATCACGGATAGCAAGTTGTCCGTTTTCAGATTGTACTAATTCCGCTACATCTACATATTGTGTAGACACACCAATCTTATCGCCCTGTGCTTGTACGATTTTTCCGTACAACTCAGGGTTTTCTTTTGCGATTTTATTGGTAGTACTATCCTTACGAACATTATCCATAATGACTGCACCATTGCGGTTTTGCTCTGCAATGATTGCTGCTTGTTGTTGTTCAGGTGTTAGCTTTTGAAAATCACGAAATGCCTTTGCAGTACGCACACCACCTACCGCACCACCGATAGCACCAAAACCTATTACCGCTGGCAATGCTTGTTTCATTGCATCTAGTGAACCTATAGCAATATCACCTACGCTATAATAACCCTCTAGGTCATTATCCTTACGTGTTAGGTTGTGTTGTACCTTTTCGTTTACATCTTGCAAACCCTCTTCAAATAATTCAGGTACACCAGCTTTAATAGAATTTTTAGCCATCTGTGCAACAGTTGTTCCAATACCTCTATCAAAGGTTTTGACTGTATCACCAACACCTGCACTAATAGCTTTTGCAATCATACCTTTAGGCGCTACTGCTTTAAAGGCTTTACCCATAGCTGCAGTTGCTGCAAACTCAATACCAGCATCAATAGCAGCATAAGACATAGCATATTGATTAGCCTCTTGGTCTGTGTATACGATTACCATTTGCATCTCTCTTTTGCGTGAGTTCAATGTACTTATTGCCAAATGACATTTTGTACATATTGCGTGCCATGTCAGCGCCGCCACCCCATTTAGCACCAGTAGCAGCACCAGCAGTTGCACCTACACCCTCTGTAGCCAAGCCACCAATTAATGCACCAGCAACTGCACCAGCTAACGCACCTATACCACCTTGTTTAGCCATCATATAGCCTTGTCCAGCGGTTTCACCGATTACAGATTGTGCTATATCTAGTCCATCTGCATGACGATAATTTGAAAGGTTAGTTTGTAATCGTTGAATTTCATTTGTTAATTCTTCAATTTTCTTAGGGTCTGTAGTATTGGATAATTCATAACCAGCATCACCCAATTTCATCTGATCATTGATAGACCATACATTCTGTTGAATACTATCCCATATACCATGAGTAGACTTGATAGACTGCAAATTATCTAAACTATATATAGCCTCTGATTGTGAACCATATTTAATCTTGTATAACTCTGGGTACTCATCATATAGCGACTGTACTGTTCGCCCTCTATCAACTTGATTAGCAAGATAAGCTGCTCTCGTGAACCCTGTTTCACCGCTATTCAAGATAACATCAGCACCTATGTTAAGTTTATTAGCATAGTCTAGTGCTGCATTAGCTTTTACCGCATCATTACTAGCATAAATAAAACGTGCGGATGCAGCTTGTAAGGCTGGGTTATTTATAATAGGGTTTTCCTTTAAAGCCTCACCAATGGTAGATACAGTTTGTAAAGTTCTGTCTTTACCACTACCAGTTGTATCGACTAAATAAGGTGCATCTGCTAAACCGCCTAATGCACTACCTACTTGTTGTACTGCATCTACCGCATTACCTACAACTCCATTAACAGGTGTGCCTAACTCTCCATGATCACCATCCTTGTTAATAAATGGGTTAATTTTCTGTTGTTCAATTTTCCATGGGTTATTAGACATATTTTCACCTATCCCTCAATATTATACCTAGCATGGAATGTACCCTCATCCATATCTTCAAAATCACCATTAGATTTATAAAGTCTTATATAATGTGTATCACCAAGTACTTTCCAATTAACTATGCCATCACCAGCCAACATAGCCATCGATGTATTAGTTTTATAATTATCTCCATTTTGCCAAAAATGCTCTACTTTTGTTGTTTCTATTATTGTATTACCTGCTATTTCATGTGCAGCCCAATCTAACTCAGTACTTGTTGGTTCTCTCCCCTCAGATGCTCTAAACTTAGATACCCATGCACCCATTTGTTGTTTAAAGCCTATCCGTGCTAACCCCTTTTGTTGTTCGTTCATGTTCTCTAAACTATCATTAAGAACATAATTCACACCAGCTAACTCTGGTGCATAATCACCAGTTCCGTTATCACGATCATTAACTGTTCTACGCAACGAGTTGTATTGCTCCAATGACAAGTTAATATGATTATCATCAATAAATTTAAAGATTTCTTCTTGTGATTTATTATTACCAATCATAGACCGAATTTCATTCACTCCCCCATGACTGTGTTGCCGCTTGTTGTTCCTTTTTATCAGCTCGCATAAATTGGTTTCTTTGTGAACCAAACGCTAAGGTTAGTTCTTTATTATCCCCAATAGCGTTATCTAAGAAATTAGCCATCTCACCGCTAGATGCACCATTCTTACCCATTTCAATCAGTTGTAATTGGATAGCCTCTTTTTGCCTTGCTAGTGCCTCGGCTCTAACCTTTTTACGTTTTGATACTTCCACCTTGTAGGCTTTCATATACTCTTCTCGTTTTTTTGTAAAGTTCGCCGTCGGTATATCCTTTAGCACTACCGCTAAACTTACCTATACCAACTATTGGGTATATATCAGTACTAACAATAGACACACCACCGCTACCAGCTTGTGCAACTTTACCATCGCCCATATAAACCCCTACATGAGTTACACCTTTATAGGCTTTATCGTCAGAATTAACTGCACTTGGATCATCACTAGTTGCCCATCTAGCCTCATTACTTGGAACGTGCCAAAAGACTAAATCGCCCTTTTGTGCTTGCGATATATCGTGTATAAGTTTACCCTCTTGTTCAGCTTGCAAGTACTGTCCATCTGCGGTGCGGTAGTTAAGAGTAACACCAGCTTTTGCTGACACATCAAGCGTAAATTTACCGCAATCTGTACTTTCGCCACCATCACCGCCAAGTAAATATGAGCACCTAACTGTTCATTAACAGCACTATCAAGTGCAGCTATATTTAAATTACCACCTTGTCCTGCTTTAGGGTAGACTAGCGATAAATGCATCAGCACCTTTTTCAATACTAGCATCATCTTCACCATAGGTGTCTACATCACCTACAATACGTTTATCGATGGTTTGTTGCGTGTTCACCTTATCAATAGCAACTGCAGCCTTTGATAATATCCCCTCACTCACACCCATTTCTCTTAGTGCTGCGATTGTTTGTGGACCTGCAGTAATATCATTTCGTGTTACTGTTTCATCAATAATTGCACCACCTACTCGGTCTGCTACTTCTTGATATTTAGCTTTTACAAACTCTTCACCTCTATCACCATACATAGTTTCAATACTATTCTTAATGGTGTTAAGAGAATTAGATACAATGTTAGGGTTGTTATAACCTAATACCGCTATTTGTTCAGATGATTTCACATTGTTATTGAATGTTACATCTTTGTACTTTTCACGTTCTGAACGCTCATGCACTTGTACACGCATATTATTTGCATGATAGTCTTTATCTACCATTTGAAGAAAACGCTCACGCAAGCGGTTGTTATTAGGTAACTTACTTAACACATCATCTCTAATGTTACGTTCGGCTTCATTAAATAATTGTGTTGCATTAGCTGCACCATCTAACTCCTTATGCAAGATGCCGTTTTCCTTGTTTGTTAGTTCATAAGATACTCTGTTCTTATAGTCTGTTTCAGCGTTCATATAGGCGATGTTCAAATCTTCATCAAGTCGCTTTTGCATTTGTGCGTTAATATTATCAATGGCATTGATTACACCTTTTAAGCCTTGTTGATTACCGCCAAACGCTAATTCATTACCAGTAGCTTGAACACCACCATTTATGGTATTTAGTTTTTGTTCGCCATTGTAATTAACTAACTTCATTAAATACCCCACCTATTATTTCTGACTGCACCTCTTGTAACAAACTTAACATTTGATACACCAGCCGCTTTCAATGCACTTTCATTTGGTGTGTAGTAGTTTGTATTAGCTTTAATATTACTACCGCCATATTGCCCTTTAAGTCCATAGATACTAGATGCACCACTCAATATCGTTCCAAGCATTGCCATTCTAGCTTGTGATTTAGCATTGCTTGCTGCTGCTCGTGCGGTGCTTGCCTCATTCCTATAATTCATGCCATTAAGATATTCATTGTAGATGCTATTATTCTTGTTAGTTTCCCAATTCTGAATATCTTTGTTGTATTCGTCATAGCTAGATGCCATTAATTGTAATGGTGTACCACTCATGGTTAAACCGCTTGCACCAGTTTCTGCTACATTCTGCCCTTGGATAAGTCGCATCTTATCGGACATTTTATCTCGCTCTTGCAAGGCTTGGTCTGCAATCTGTTCTTGCTTGCGATCACTTATGCGTGCATTAGCCTCTGCCACCCTTGCCTGCTGATTGTACATTGCAGCTTGTGCCTTTCCCTGTTGGTGCTGCGTAAACAACGTACCAACCATACTCGCTGCAGTTAATGCAATAGGGTTACACATTCGCATCCCCCTTTCTCAATGTGAATAAAACCATATCCCCATCGTTAATATCGTAATGAATAACCGCACCTAAAGACTTTAGCCATCTTATGGTGCGGTTATTTTCTTTGTGTATGTAATTAAAAAGTACTTCCCTAGTTTGTAGCCATTCCCCAATGATATTTCTACTAACTTTTATAAATTGTTTTTTTGTAATGTTAAACTACGTTCAAAAATCTTTACTCCCCAAAAAGTAAATGCAATGCATACCATTTAATGATGTGTTTGATACACCATATACACATAATGGCTTGTCATTATCAATAACAATGCGACTTTGATAATCTTCCCCAAGAATATCGTTTACAAAGTCATTTTCTCCGTAGTTTGAATTTTTTCGATTGATATATTTGACCTCTAAGGCATCTATCTCTCGTAAGTTGATATATAACTCACGAATTAACGAAACGTGCTTAGAACGGCTAATTTTACATTCCATGAACATTTGGCAAACCACCGCCTATTTCTAGGGTTCTAGTAACCGCTAATAAGTTAAATGGGAAAGGTTTATCGTGTAATATACAGATTGTTGTATCTGTACTCATTGTTCCAGCAATTTTAGGTAGAATGATTGCAACATCGCCAGTATATAGTTCGTTGTATTCAAAGTTAGACTATCCATTTCATCAAATGTTCTACCAACTTTACCACCAAACGATTTATATAATCGCAACGCTAAACGTGTAACAGTAGCAATTCTGCATTGTAATGTTCCATCGTTTATTTGTTGCTCGATGCTTGGTAGTTTAATTCGTGTAGTAAATCGTAACCCTACAGTTATATCATTTACCTTATCCGTTAGTTTGATAATTCCGCTTTCAGGTACTACTACAGATGGCATCTGTTTTGTGCCTGTTACAATATCTACGCTTTCACCAATCAGATGCGGTACTTCGATTGTGTCCGTTTTCTCTTTGAAAGTTTTCTTAATGAAACAATCAACGAACACATCTGAACCATCATCTGCATATAAAGGTTTACTGCATTCGATACATTGCGTAATCACACCATTAATAGTGCGTTCAATCACAAAGTAGATTGTGTCTTGTTCACCCTCGGCTACACTCTCAACATATTTGTATTTACCTTTAGTCAAGAAATGCGACCAACCATACACCTTTTGTTCTGGAATGTAGGTTAAGCAATTTAATTGTCCATCATCTCTTACATAGTAAATGATTGAGTCTGGATCTTGTGCATATGCACTTGTTATGGTGGAATGACCTTTAACCAAATTCTTAACAAACAATGTAAGGTCTTGCCCTGTGTAGTTATCACTCTCATAAGAGTACCCCATATCTCGAACAGTACCGCCACGTTCTTGAACGAACACACATCTATTACCAATGAATTGCGGTTCACATTTCAATGCACCACGTTGTGTTTGTGTTTAAGATAACAGTTAGTGGGTGTAATAGTCTTACTACCATCTACTATCCATTCATTACCACTTGTTAAAACGATTAAGTCATTAGCTGGTACTAGGTGTCTGATTTCATGCATCTTGCGGTTGATTACTGGTAGTGTAATTGCACTATCATCTGTGATAGTACCGCCTACTTTTTCAACCCCAAAGTTAGGGTAATCACCAGTTCGGCTAAACCATATGAAGTTAGGTTTACTTTCAGTAGCAGCTACAATAAATCTATCTTGGTAGAATGTACATAATTTAGGATAACCTTTACCCCTATTCCAACTACCTAATTTCCATTGGTGGCTAGGCTCACCCTCTTTAATACCATTCAAGATGTTAACTTTTGCAGTCTTGCTATTTTCTACACTTACAATTTCAACTACACCATATTGCATGAATGGTAGAATTGATAGATCACAATTCACAGAACCGCTTTTAATATCTGATACATATTTAAGCCTTGCTCCAGCCTCTATCTTACCACTATCTGTAACATTGTAGTCTTTATTAGAGGTGTATGTTCTATAGTCTTTCCACGTTTGCCCATCATTGTTGGAAATCTGTATTTTAACTGTACCATCCCATGTTCCATGAGTAGTGAATTTCCATGATAGTTCTGTATCGGTACTGTAATTTTCAACATTGTAATTGATATTGTTGTAGGTTTTTTCAATTCTTTGTCCTTGCATATAGCGGTAGACTTTCTTCTCTACAACACTACCACTAACTTGCGTATGTACCGCCTCAATGTAGTATGCAATCTGTACTACACTACCAACCATGTCTTGCGTGAATAGGTCTTTAGTAGATGTGATAGTATCACCATTTACAACTAATGTATGAGTATTATCGGTATTAATATCCTCGTATGGTTGCTCGGATAGTTTGTATACACCTAGTTTCCAGTCTGTATCGCTATACCTAGATAATGTATGGATAGGGTATTTACCGCTACAAATGAACATTACATCACCACTCTGGATAATGTTTAATTCATTTACAATTTCACTTTCAAATGGTGTATTGATTTCTAAGTTGGTGTACTCACCATTCAACCACACCCTTATATATAGGTGTCCAAACTCTAGCATGAATGATTGGTTGCGGTTAGTGGTAAATTCAAACAGTCTAACATTTTTATCATTGTATTTTGCATATCCGATAAACTGTGAACCTTGCCTACGTGCTACCGCTCCATAAGGTCTAATCACCGCATTTTCAGCAAGTAGTAATGCACTTTTATATTGTTCAAGGTCAAATCGACTAGATACGTCTGGCGATACTTCACCAGTAGTAAATGCGACTTGTCCGATATACATAGGTTGCATATCACCAACTCCTTGCTTTCAAATAGTTAGACACATAAGGCATATTCAATCTGCGCTCTTTGGCACTCATAGATTTTGCCTCTTGTATTGCTGCTTGATACAGTTTGTACGATTGGTCAAACACTCCACTATTACCAGTTAATGGCATAGCTAAATCAGATGCCATCTTACACACCAACGCTTTAACGAATATAGGGTTCATTATATCTACATCGGTTACATCATAAACGTAATCTATATGCATCAACGGTACATCACTAACAACGTACTTAGTGTTATTGTCAGTTAGATACACATCATATTCTCGTTGTTGTTCCGCTCGGTATCGTTCACCCTGTGGTAACACCGCTAAGATGCGAACGCATTTTTCTGGATATGCATACACATAATTCCAACCATTTATTTTATGTTCGGATAAAACTGCACGTTCACGCTTTCGTGCAAAATTCCATTCATATTGTTCTAACAATACTTTACGTGTTAGATCATAATGCAATCTACATTGTCTAGCAGGTTCTGTTTCTTCCGTCATAGAACGGATGCGACCTGCATTGATAAGCGATAATGCTTGATTGCAAATATCAGTAGGTGTCATTTGTTCCACCTTTCTATAAAAAAAGAGGGATGCATAAGCACCCCTCGTTCAATTATTCAGCAGTTTCTTCCGCTTTCTTACCACGTTTCTTTGGCGTAGTTTCTGTTTCTTCTGTTTCCTCTACTTCTGCGGATGCATCACCTACAGGCTCAAACAAAGCATTGAAGTAGTCTTTATCGTATTCAGCTACTTCATCTTTTGTGAATGTTACTGTTTCGCCCTCATGCAATAAGCCTAAGGTGTTGTGATAGCATTTTGCTTTAACAATATATTCCATTTGCAACTCCTATACCAAACGCACATCAGGTGTCAAGAATGCGGAGATAGTACCGCCAGTCATGTTGTTTGCATTGATGCGGATATATTTTTTTAGCGCCAGATGCCAAACGTACCGCAACTTTAGTACCAGCTTTTGCACCAGCAGTTAAAGTGATACCATGCAACAATACCGCATTAGCCATGTTATCTGTATTAGATGTGTACACGTTGAATAAAGGTGTGCCAGTTACATCTTTGTCGATGCGAATTACAAGCCACAAAGATTTCTCTGCATCGCCACCATTACCATTCATAACTACATCGGAGTTAGTGTTAGCAGTTAATGCTTGTTTGTAGAAAAAAGTATTTTGTTTATCGATATACATATGTTATCCCCCCTATTATTGTACACGTGCTTCAGTAGACAATAACGCATCAGTTTTTCGTACTGGAATGCCATTTGCACGGACTACTGTATGCCCCATTTCTTGGTCTTCGGAAATAGTGTATTTGTGTGCCTCGTTCTTTTGCATACGCAAGAATGTACGTACAGTAGGGTTCATATACCATACTGCTCGACCCATACCCATGTTAGGAATAAGTTCTTCCGCTTTAATCATAAGGTTGATAAGGTCAGCACCAGTCTTAGCATCTTTAGTCAATGCATTCACATCGATGTTTGCAATACGTACAACATATCTCCAATCACGTACAGTCAAGCCTGTATCAAGTTTGTAGTGTGTACGATAACCTTGGTAGCGACCGCCATCAGGGTCAGTCAATGTTTGTTCACCCAAGTCTTTATGGGAAATACCACCTGTAGAACCTTTAGGATAGATACCATGTACAGTATTTTTACCCCATACTACAAGGTAGATAGATGTAAGGTTAGTTGTACCGCCAGCATCAATAATGTTTTTACCGCTTTCTGCAGCTTTTTCATTGTAACGTGCTGCCAAGCCTACAAACTTTTCAGGGGAATTTTCATCGCCATAGAATAATGTAGATGCCCATTCTTGGTTCATAGCTTCTAAGAATGCATAATCTTCGGACAAACGGAATGCAGCGGAGTTGCCGTTCAAATCTGCCAAAGATTTATCGATTTCTGCATAAGCTTCAAGCATACCGCAAGTGTCGGTTACTTGTTTCGTTTTAGATTTGCTTGGTTTAACACCATAGTTAAGCATTCTCCATGTAGCCTCAGGCAAGCCTGTACGTACAGTTGTTTTATGACCTGTAGGCAAGTTGCCCTCTACCATTGTCATATCTTGTACGATTTCATTTGTTTGGTTCATCATTTCGATGATTTGTGCAACTGCATTGTTTGGATCTAATCTAGATTGCACATCTAAAAGTGTTGGGTTCATAGTACCGATTGTAGCCATGTATTACTCCTTTAAATCAATTACTTACTCATAGATGGGTAAAGCATTTTTGCTCGTTCTTCCTCGGAAATGTTTGTACTTCCAGCTTTACCACTATTAGAATTGTTATCTTCGCCAGCCATATTAGCGATATGTGCGAACAGTTGAATTACCTCTACACGATTACCTAAGCCGTTTTGAGATAAGATTTCACGAATGTTTGGAATTTCTTTTTCGACTGCCTCAACACCAACAGATGCTTGTGCTACTGTTTCGTCAAACTTCGCACCTAGAACCTCTTTTGTATGTTCTGCGTATGCTGCATACTGTTTCATTTCGGCTTGTTGTCTTTGTTCCTCATAAGCGGTTACAAGGTCTGTACCATATTTAGAACCAAACTTCGCCATTTCTACTGCTTGCTCTTGTGTTGCGCCTACACCATTGAGTAGCTTAGAAAACTCATTAGCGATGTTTTCATCAACCACACCGCCCTCAAAGGCTGGTGCAAAGTCATATTTGATTGGTTCAGGTACGCTTTGTTGTTCTTCTTGGTTAGCACCCTCAGGGTTGCCACCTAGCAAAGTACCGCCATCATTCGTGTTTTGTGCTTGTGGTGTACCACTTTCCGCACTACCTGTGTTATTATTCGTGCCTTGTTCTAGTTCTTCTGCCATGTGGTTTATTCACCTTTCTTTTCTAAATCGTTAAACAATTTCTGTTGTTGGATATATTCCAGTTGTGCTTGATGGTATTTCTTTACACCCTCTACACCATCACCAATACTTCCTAAATCGTTCATGTAGGATAACCCTACTTTTCGTTTCCCCTCATTGAAGAATGTTTCAGAGTTACCTGTGAACGATGGTTTCAAAATATTGGTGCGGTCTAAAAGCCTACAAAAAAACCACCTACCAAGTTCAGTACTTAGTACGTGGTTAAGTGCATCAATATCACGATCACGAATATATTCTTGTTTTGTTTTCATCTACACCCCCATACCCATTAACTGTTGCATTACTGGGTTTCCGTCATTGGCTGCATCTGTTGCTTGTTTAGCAGCACCAGCCATTTGAGGTGCTAATTGTGCCATTTGTAAGGCTTGTGCTTGTTCCTCTTGCTCTTGTTGTGCTTGTTGTTGTTGCTCCATGATTTTTTGATAATCATCATTGGAGCGAATAACCCTAGCAGGTACACCAAGATTTACACCATATATGTCCGCTGCCTCTTCAAAGTTGAATTTCTGAACGATGTTAGCATTGCCCTGTGCTAATGACATTATGAAAGCATAGTACTGTTCGATATTCACCAAAGATGACATTTTCTGTGCTTGTGCTAATGGAGATATGTATTCAATCTTTACATCCATACCATTTAGCATTTCAGCAGTTTGTTCATCGATTGGTGGAAATATTCCAGCTCTATCTAAGATGCCATAAGTACGTTCGATGATAGGGTTAAAAACTCACTTTGTAAGCGTTCAACTACAGGCCCTAACTGTTGCATCTTTTCTTGTGTACGCTCCATAACCTCACGTGCGGTCATTTGTCCGCTATCGATGTTATCAAGCATCAAGAATAGGTCAGCACTATATGCACGTTTAATACTTTCAGATACGAATTGTATCTTCGCTTGTACATTCGCAACATCAATTCCTACATTGAATATCGGTTCAACCTTACCGCCTGTATCAACTTCCGTTACACCGCCCGGAAATAGATTTACACTACCGATAACATCAGATGTAGCACTCATAGGTGGTTTAATACCTAACTCAATAGCCGTTACTAAATCTTTCTCTAAGAGTTGTAGCATCTGTGCATCGGACTGTGCGAACCATGCACACCCTTTACCATAACCGCTTAGATCATGTGTGGTATGTCTAGCAATAGGAATAGACCATTCCTCAAAGCCACTATGTCTTAGCACTTCATCGGAGTTGCTCCCATCTATCCAATAGATAGATGAGTAAGGCATATTCTTATTGCCTAGTTTTCCGTTGCGGTCTTTATTAGGTGTTACCAACCAACACACAACATGAGTTGTTGCATTACCTTTGCCATCATCAAATTCACGTTTAACTTGTTCAGTACAAGCATCATACCCAAACTCTTCAACAAGCTGGTCTGCGGTCATGCGGTATTTTCTACCAAAGGTGTTTACCTCACCATTACTACCACACTCTAATGCATATGTACCGATTGGATAAGATGTGAACCTTACACCAAACTTAGGGTCAGGCATAATAGACATAGGTGCTTGTCCAAATGGTAGTTCCATATAGGCTTGATGCACTACGTTGTAGAAATTAGATTTAGCGAATACTGCGTACAAAATCTCTTCACGTTCATCAAGTACCTTACTAACATCACTATTAGCTGCTAGGTCAGTATTCTCTAATGTCAACTTAAACCATTTACGGCTAGGCGGTGTCATGCCACTCATTACACCTGATGCGAATATTTGGCAACTTTCCCAAGCCACACCATTATTAATCTTATCGGTGTATACCTTTGATTGGTCTTGTTCATCATCAAATAATCCAAGGAAAGGTAGTTGATAATCTCGAATATCTTTCCACTTAGCAACGTACTTTTGACGATTGTTGAACATGGCATTAAACTTTGCCTTAATCTTCGTGTAATCACGTTTCTTAGGCATCGCATTTGTCGGTTGTCTAGCAAGCGTTGATAGGATAGTTCCTTGCATCATTAACCCCCTAATGTGTTCTTAGTGCCAGTTGTTGCCGTGGAAAGAATTGTACTTTCATAACCACGTTTGCCCTTACGCTTTTTAGCATACCAATCTTCACCAGTCATTGTAGTTGCATCATCTGTTTGTACAGTTGGTGCAGGTGCTGGCATTGGTGTGTCAGGCATCTTATTTTTCATGCACATTTAATCACCCCTTATCGTTTAAATGGATCATACTCTGTATTAGCATGAACCCTACTCCCTACATTCACTTTTTTATTGACCCTGAACGCAAAGGTCAAGGCTAATGCATCGCCCTTATTCGGAGATGGTAAGCCACGTTCTTTCATATCCTTTTTGCTTTCTAACTGTATTCGTCCATTCTTATCGATGATAGCCTCAGGACTTGTTATATCATCGTATAGACCTTGGTCATTAGGTGGAATAGAACCGCCCTCTTTTAGCCATTCTTTCATTTCGCCCCACATATACGCTCTCATGTTGAGATACATATCATTAGGTGCTTTACCACCAAAGGCAACTAACCGCCATTTTCTACCCATTGACTTGCCAATACTGTAAATACCAGTTCCGTACCCTTGGTCGATGAATACCGCATCCGCTTTGTATTCATCTTCAAGTTGTGCGATGAGTTGTGCCATTCGCATATCATCATCGTTCTTTTCAATGGTTGCCAAGCACTTCATAGAGTAGCCGTTACGCATTACGATTTCTAATGTATCACCGCCAGTCCACGCAGGGTCAACACCAATAATCGTTGGTAGGTTATTGAATTGTCCTACCTTATACATTCTCTTCTGTGCTTCATCTGCTATTGATGCGGATATAAACTGTGTATCAGATGCACTAGGGAATAAACCTCTAACACGTACCTTTACAAAGTCGCTATCCTCACCATGAATATCAACCCATTCTTGCAATTTAGCCTTGTTTGAGATTTTAACAGTACGGCTATCAATCTGATATGTAGTCCAGTAGTCACGATGTTTTCTGAAACATTCTCTAAACCCTACCGCTATTACGTGTAGGGTTTCCGAACACACCATATAATCTCGGTTTCCTTATCCGTTAATGCACCCTCTGTTACTTCCCATATCTTATCGGATATTGCGGATGCCTCATCGAATATGATAAGTATTCTGTTCCCTTGATTGTGCAAGCCTGCGAATGCTTCTGGATTACTTTCGCTCCATGGAATAGCATCTATCCGCCACGTTTTCTCATACTGTTTATCAGCACTAAACAATGCGGTAGCAGTATAGGTGAATAATTCCTTACCTATGAATAAGTTGTACCACTTGTTAAGTTCCGCCCAAGTCTTAGACTTTAACTGTGTATCAGTATTAGCAGTAACTACCCCTCGTGTATTTTCATGTGTAGCAATAGCAAATAATATCAACAATGAAGAGAAAGCAGACTTACCAATACCATGACCTGATGCAACTGCAATTTGTATTGCCTTAGCTAATGACTTACCCTTGCGTAATTCTTCACCTATTTTAGTGAAAGTCTTAACTTGCCATTCATCAGGACCATCAAAGTTTTCAAGTGGTGTTCCTTTTTCTCCCCAAGGGAATGCGAAATATACAAAGCCTAATGGATCATGAGTGAACGAACCCAACGCATCAATCAGTTGTGCCTTGTTGTACTTCATCTGATTTCACCCTTGCTTGTTTCATCCTATCGGATATATCAATCTCTATTTCTGCATCTAGTTTTACTTTATCGGTAAATAGCATATGCCGTTTACCTAAGAGTTCAGCTGCCTTAGTTCTATCATTCACAGATACATCTAAACCAAACGCATCTTTCTCTTCGCCATTCATAACTCTGGTGAGATACTGTAGGACTTCATCAGCAGTTGCGATTGTGTTATTGTTCTTTTGCTCCATGTGTTGTTGTATATATTGGCTCACGTTAGCATTTGACAACAATCTACTCCCCTGTTGCCTTGCACTATTTTCTGAATATCCAGCCTTTAATGCGGCTTGTGTAGCATTAGCGGTCTTGATGTATTCAGTTGCAAATAGCAGTTGTTTGTCTGTCAGATTTGTATCATTCAACATCAATCACCACCTTTATATGTTCTAACTAAAAATAGCAGTACTTCATGTTGCTTAGTACTGCTATACTCACTTTCTTTCTTATAGAGTTGTTTCTCTTTAAAGGTCTTACCTTTTTGTACTTATGAGGGAATGTTAGTTTGTACTCTTCCTCTGTGTACATTCGACTGACTATGTATACCTTACAAAGCTTATCATATTTGCTCCATGATTGCCTTGTGTCTACTACATATCGTCTGCCGTTCATCTGTAATGCTTTAAGTAGTTTCTTTATCGTTGGTTGATAATTCACATCCAACACCACACAATGCCGATTAAGATTAATACACCACATATGATAGCTAAACCATCAATGAGTGTAATCATTGTATCGCCACGATGTTCATAAGCATATTTAGCTTTAGCTTGTAGGTCTTTATTATTCAAGTCTTTAGCTGCTTGTTTGAATAGTTTTCTATCCTCTAAGAATTGTTTAATCGCATTAATCATTTAAGTACTTCGCCACCTTTCCTTTTTAATTTGCCATGTGATCTAACACATAAGCCATAATTACCTTTACTTGCACCGCCACAAGTAATATATGTTTGACATAAGCCATCATATTCTATCGTCTTTGCGGTACACACTCCTTTTTTGTTGTTCAAGCATTTACTTTTACAACACAAAACATCCGTCATAATCTCCCCTTTATGATAGATTTATACAAAAATTGGAGTATATCGCCGTGGATATACCCCATTATGTGATAGATTTATTCTGTTTTCCTGTATTAATCACTCAAAACTAGGTGCGTTGTTGATGACATGACAATTTATGCTTTTTGAGGTTCAACTATGAATAAGGAAAAAAACAAAGTTGGAAAAAGAGACACACCTAGTTTTCAATAATCACTTACACACTCAATACCAACAACTAACAATTTGATGGATCGTAATCGTGTTAGGTCAAGTAACAACAAGAATATGAATAAGTTTCTTTTGGATGCTGCTAGTTGTCAGTATTCAATGTGTATAACCAATTAGGGCAGGTTCATATCTTTAAGGTTAATAATGTATAAGCTATATATTGTGAGGATATTCGACCCACCCTTATCAGTTTGCAGTAAAATTTACATATAAAATTTTTGTCTTAACACATACTTCAAATTGAAATTAGAAAAAAGTATAGTGTTGTTTCCTAGTCAATCAATTATGGTTGCGCTGCTACTCTGCGACCGTTAGCGCTATACGTTCCATTTCGCCCATATACAACAAAGGCGCACTCTTATTTGGGTGCGCTTGTTGTTGTGTTTTGATTTGTCCTAAGGAAAGAGTGAGTAGTAGTCGCTTAGTGGCAACTTCTACATATATATTATACCTAATAGCAAACTATAGGTACACGGACAATCACGGACATTTGCGGACATTATAGGACAAGTTTCCGCCCAAATTCCAATAATGCTTTTTGCTTGTATCGTTTAGCCTGTTTAGTTGAGTAGCACCCAATCATTTTGTAGGCATCTTCGGTTGTATTGTTTAGAATAAACTCATAACGCAAGATGATTGCCCCTAGCTTTTCATCTAGTGCATCTATCTTAGTGATCGCATCGCATTTTAACTTTGATAACTCATCAATACGCTTATCACGTTCTGCGACTGTATCAAGAAATCTTGCTACACTACCCTCTAACCCTTGCGGAGTTCCACCACCTGTTACTCTATCCTTACTATAATCAATCGCACCTATTGATGTAAGGTTCGCTCGTAACTGATTAATTTCTTCTTTGATAGATGCAATCTGTACATCAATTAACTTAACAGGTTGTAGGTACTCAACCGCCTTTTCTATTAGTTGTTTTTCATCATATTCTCCCAAACACTTCACCTCACTCTTTAAACACTGGTTCAGCATATCCCCAAACAACAGGTCTATCAGATATTACATTACTCTAAGATGTCTTTCCATCACGCCACGTATACACTTTTCCGTCTTTATATTCGGCAAAATATCTACACTTCCACGTTTCTGTAATACTATTCCTTACAAATATAGGTGTATCAACCTCTACTTTAGACCAATCTACAATTCCTAATTCTTCTGCAATGTCTAATACTTCACACTTATCTATTTCAGGCATTACATTACATATTGCATTAGCATACTTTGTAGTTCCACCACTCGTTATCTCTAGTATATTACCAGTCATAATAGGCTTTTTTGTTGTTAAAAATGTAACTCCACCTATATTCCTAACGTAATATCGCCAGCCATCATCATACAACTTTTTAAGCAGCCACTCTCGGCCTTGCTCATCTGTGATCATACTCTATTCACTCTCCTTATTTTCAAAATAACCCCTACCATTTACGCATCCATCTTCCTATATTTTCACTCCACTTAAACTTAGCTACATCATATAGTTCAAAATCATCAATGGTTTCTCTTACCTTACCGATATAAAACACATCCTCTTCACTCTCTACCGCAAGTTGGCACAAGAAATCAAATGCATCTTGATAGCTTTGAGGTGCGATGTAAAAGTCGGAGTGATTAACATAACCGCTATAAGCCGTCATACTCACCTCTTATGATAGGGCGGATATTTCACCGCCCATATCCTTTACTTAATCAAAACATACAATAACGCACATACTATAAAAACTAAAGGCACTATCGCCACACCTACGGCAAAATACGTAAGTTGTTTTAACTCTTTTTCTTTTCGTTGCCGTTCTGCCTCTAGTATCCACAGGATATAGCCTTTTCGTTGTGGCGCATTAATTCTTCTAGGACTGCACATTATTTATTCGCTTTCAACTCTTCAACTTCTGCTACTAATTTAGTAACCAATGTTTCAAGCTCTTTAATTTTGCCTTTGTGGTTCAACTCATATTCAGAACCTTTACCCAATCTAAAGTTCACACTAGCATTTACCATTTTTTCAGAACCCAATGTACCACCTACGCTAAACATAACGTGTTCAGTAGGTGCATAAAATGCACCAAGTGCTACTGCACTATGCCCTTTGTAATGACCATAACCAACGGAGAATGTCATTTTATCGTCTTTGTTATAGCCTAAGTAATGCAATGCGGATAATGCTGCATTCGCTGCACCAGCTTTACCAATTTCACGTTCTATATTTCGTGTCATTCCTCGTTCTAGGCTTTCGATGCGATTTTCATGATTTTCCAATACGTTCGCATGGTCTACTAAAGTTTGTTCGTGAGATTGTAATAATTCGCTATGGTTATTAATGATCGTTGCATGATTGTTGATTACTGTTTCATGACGATTAATAGCATCTGTATTATTTTTGATGTTGTTTACATTGCGGTCTACTCTGATGTTTAGACACTTAATGTCTTTATCGTGTTTTACTAACTTAGCACCCATAGATGCGATTTCGTCATATGCAGCATATAACTGACTGCCATTGACTGCATCTGTAGATGCTGCATCAACTTGTCCAGCTGCAACATTTGTGATTTGGCGGTTATAGTACTTCACACCACCAAACCCAGCTCTATCTTTAGAACCTACACTCACTACAGATTGAGGGTTATCACCAGTGAATACATGAGTTACACCATTCAATACTACTTGGTGTGTTGGTACTGCATCATCTGTTACGGAATTAGTACCCAATGCCACACTGTTGCTTTTGTCCGCTACTGTGTTATTCCCAATAGCGTAAGCATCCCATGCAGTAGCTTTACCATGAGTGCCTACTACTGTTGCACCCTGACCAGCGGTTTCGGAGTTAGCACCGATTACCACTTGTTCTTGGTTGCTATTTGTTTTGTTGTTGTAACCGATAATTGTTGTTTGGTTAGCACTTACTGTTCCGTTATTGCTACCGATAACGGTTGTATCGTTACCGCTAACTTTGTTATCTCGACCTAAAACGATTGTGCTTGTACCTGTAACTACAGTATTCACACCTAATGCTGCGGAGTTGTAACCACTAACCACAGGTGCAGTAGTGTTTGGTTCTACTTGACCTACTACCAAACCATTTGCAAATGTGCTACCTGTAACTGCTGCCATAACCATTGTTGCTAATACTAATTTGTTGTTCATGTTAATTTCTCCTTTTATGTTAATTAATTTAGATAACTTATTTACCTGTGCTACCATAACCGCCAGAACCACGTTCTGTTGCGGTTAGTTCATCTACTTCTACTACATCAATCATTGCTACTGGCACGATAATTAATTGTGCGATGCGATCACATCTAAATATCGTGTAATCATTACAAGATACGTTTTCATATGCAATGCTTAGTTCACCTCGATAATCAGCATCAATAATACCTACACTATTTGCACATCTTAGAGGTGTTTTTACTCATGCTACTTCTAGGCACTAATAACCCCATATGACCTTTGGGAATTTCAACTGCTATCCCTAGTGGTATTTTCTTCTGACTATCAGCAGGTACTTTGATATGAAACGGACAATACAAATCTAACCCAGCTGCATCTTCACTACCTCTTGTTGGTAGTTGTGCATACTCACTTACTAACTTTACTTTCATGCTTTCTCTCAAAATTCCACCCCACTATTAATTAATGCACGTTTGATTGTTTTGTAATTTGCACCAACTCGTAAACTAATTTGATTTAATGACATTCCAGATTGATGCATTTTTAATAGTGAATTTTTATCTAATTCACTTACACGTGTATAAGATTTTTGCTTTTGCGGTTTAGTTCCTACTAACCCTAAGCAACATAACGCCTTGCCAGCAGTTATGTTTCCATATACACACGCTGCTAATGCTAACCAATTAAGGTTATTATCAGGCACAAACTCACTCATATTAATTGCCATTCTCGTTACTCCATTCACTCTCTCTATAAATGCGGAAGAAATCGTCCGCACTCATTACAACTAAAAACGGCTTATACTTTCTTTTCCATGCAACTATAGGTATTTCTCCTTTGCCAGCAACTTTTGCATCCCTATTGGCTTGATTATATGCATCATATACATTTAGCTTTTCTACACACTTAACTTCTTGGTGGATGTTTGGTAACCCTATACAATCAGCTGCATCACCTGTTTTACCGCAATATTGTGCAGTTCTACGGACTTTATCAAACCCATTCTCTCGGCACACATCTCGCCATAGTCGCTCGCCCCTTGCTCCTTTTTCTTTACTATTTATTGGCAATGATCATCACCCCTCTACATATTGCTCACATCGTTTCAAAATATCTTTTACTAACTCCAACGGAATATGCGACCTTGTGTTATATCGATTAATACCAGTTGTATTTAGCTTATTGAATTTAATGGTGTTCCTTATATCATCTTTCAATAACTTCAAATCGATATTGCTACCAAACTTTGTTGGTTTCTTAACTGGGTAATCATAATTGTTGTAATAGGTTAAATTCTCATAAGGAACATCGAACCCTATTACATTTGTTATGTATTCCCATATCCGCCCATATGCTGGGTTTTCTATGACAAATACTTTAGGCTGGTAACGCTCAATGATTTTCAATGTGTTGTAGATACACATTTCACCATTGATACGTGTTAGAAATGACTTATCATACTTGAATTGGTAGTTTTCATAATCAATGTGATTTCTGATTGTGAATTTACTCCCTTGCTCATATTCACCAAATAGATTGATTGTCATATCCTTTTCTTGTTTCCAACACGCATTACCACCTTTCATAGAACTTGCCACGCTCCAGCTTTCACAAGGTGGACTAGCTAGAATAACATCAGGTCTATCTAGCTTGTCCAACTGCTCCCATAATGCGTTTGGTTTATGCAGCATATTAACTGCAAGGTCTTGGTTGATACACGCATCACCAATTCCTATTGATGTGATCGTGTGTTGCCCCCCCATATTCACGTTATATTCATCTACCGCTTGACGATAACAGCCATTACCATCATCAAATAACCCCCAAATGTGCATAGGCTATTTGCTTTCTTTCAATCGGAAACTTTCAGTAATAGGCACACCAGCCTCGGTTGGAATGTAAATAATTTGGTCTTTACTGTCTTTCAACGTATCAACCCACAACCAATGGATGTAGGCCTCGTTGCCTTTTAACGATTGACCGATAATTTGATTGGCTTTTGCAGTACCCTCTGCACGTTTTACTTCTGCTTGTGCTAGGCTTTCCGCACTATCTAGTTTTGCTTTAGCCTCTAATACTGCAACTTGTCTATTTTGCTCTGCTCTAGCAAGTTCTGCCTCACCTGCTTTTTGTTGTTGCCATACCATATACATTGGAACACCAAATGCGAAACTCCATACAACCGCACCAATCGTAACTACTACCAATAAAGCTGATACAATCTTATTCATGTTTATTTCTCCTTTTATTTCCGTTATTTTTATTCAAGCCCAAAATCACCACTAGCATAATAATCTTTTATATTTAAATAGTTTGTTTTCACACTTCGCACTAAAACACACCATTCGTCATAGTGGTAATCTAACCCTGAATACATTTCAGAATTATCACACTCTTTACCATCAAGATTTACCAAATAAGGAACTTCACCATCAACCTTTGAATTTACAACAAACTCCTTGCATCCACATTTAGGACATTTTACCTATTTGTTTTAATAAGTTGATATTCATTCATATGTTAATACTCACTCCTTGATTTCTTCTACTTCGATAATGCAGCCTATAGGAGATGTAGTTACTAATATTCCGTTTACATCCTCAAACCATATGCACTGCATTCTTCCGTCAAGCGCTCTTCCTAAATCTCTTTCAAAACTTTTTGTTGTTTCATAATCTTTCGTTACATAAATCCTAACTCCGCTATTTGCGAATACTGTAACCCTAACCATATTTTCACCTCTTAGAACGGAATATTTTCATCTTGCGGTTGCTCAAAACTATCAAAGTTACTTGATGCAGTTTCATCATTCGTTAGTGATGTACCTACAAAGTTGGCTACCACTTCTGTTACATATCGTTTTTGTCCGTCTTGTGTTTTCGTAACTGCGTGTCTGCAACCGCCCCTCTACAAACGCTCTATTGCCTTTACGCAAATTTCCAATGCTTTCAGCTAGCTTTCCCCATGCTACACAGTTAATGAAAGCAGTTTGTTCTTTTGTTTCGTTGTTGCTATCAATGTATGTATTGCTTGCTGCTACTGTAAATGTGGCTACCGCTTTTCCAGATTGTGTATATCTAACCTCTGGATCACGTGCCAAGTTACCCATAATTTGTACTGTATTCATTTATTCCTCCTATATTTTCTATTCGATACACATCGTACCTTTATATACCTTGATGATTTCCTCTAGGCTTTCAAAGGTTCTTGCATCTGCTTTCATAATCATTTGCATTTGTTGAGTTGCCTCTTCTTGTGTGTCCACGTTTAGAGGTATCTCAATGGTGATTACCATCTTTCGTTTTTTTACTTAACAAGTTACCGCCCCTTACCAATAACTAATTTGATTTAATTCAGCATCTACTTCATCAACAAACACATCATAGTTTTTTGTGAATGTGGCAATCGACTGTTGCCTCATTCCTCATAATTTCTAGTAGGTTTTCAATCTTAGTTCTTGCTTGTGCCTCGTTGTTTGCCAGCACTTGAAAGCTAACATTGAACGATACATTAACGCTTACATCAAACTCTTTCACTCTTTCTTTCATCTATCCACCTATTGCTTGTTTTAATAACTCTTTTTCCTTTATCTGATATTTTTGCTTTTTGTTTATTATTTCCGTTACATCTACTGGTTCTTTTGCTACCTCTACCAAGTTTCCTGTTGAGGTCATTTCTATTTGCTTTTGACCAGCACCAATCATTGCACGTTCACGTTCTGCTTTTTCTCTTGCTTTTAATAACAAGTGATTATCTTTAATCGAATTAGACAATCTCAATCGCTCACGTTCCCTTGTTTCTTGCACTTCGTAGTTTTTAACAAATTGTGCCCTACATGATGTTTCGTTGAAGTTATCGCCGTTTTGAGGGTCAAACGATTTCCAAATTGCTTTGGCACATTGTTTTGTTAAACCCTCTAATTTGTCTAAACCCTTTTCATAGCCATATGATCTAGCTACTTGATACACTCTTTCCCATGCATCTTGTGCAGTAGGTAGTTCCTCATGTGCATTTACAAAGGCACTTAATGCGGAACATTCCTCTCTGATTTCTGCAATCGTTGGTAAGAATTTACATCTATCAATCAGATTGCTAATTGCCTGTTCTAACGTAACTGGGTTTACGTTAGATAACTTTGTTACATACAACATCATGCGTTGCTCCGACATATCAGTAGACCACGCTATCTGTAACATCGATAGTGCTTTCAATGTCTGTTGTTGGTTGTTCAGTGTCTACACCACCTAACTTATTCATCAAGTTATTAACTACGTTGATTGCATCTTCCTTACTATTTTTTTTAGAATTAGGTTTTCTGTATTCGCTACGTTCCCAAGTTCTAATTGCTGCTTTCCAATCTTTCATGGAGTTCTTTCCTACTTTCCAGCCGTTGCTTTCGTAGTAGTCAAAGAAATGTTCAGCGTTTACATTGTTGTTGCGTTCAATACAGTACTGTTTGATTTCAGATAGAGTAGGCTTAACAAAGCGTTTAGCTTTGGTAGGCGATTTATTCGCCTTAGTATCTAACTCTTTCTCTATCTCTTTCTCTAACTCTATCTCTATCTCTGGTGGAGATTTCTCGGAGATTTGTCGGAGATTTGTCTGGACATTTGTCCTATCTGTTTCTATTCGTTGTCTATATTCCCTCTTTCTATCAGCCTCACTACTGCCTTTACCGATGAAGTTTTGAATATCCAACATATAGATAGCACCATTTTCTAGCACATCGATTAGTCCTAAGTCCTTGAAGATTGATAACGCTTGTTTAACTGTTCCTATTTGATGTCCTGTTACACTTGCCAGCATTTCAGCGTTGTAAGGAATGCGATCATTAACAACTAACTTTCCATCATTCTTTAGACTTCGTAAGTAGAGTTTTAAAAGAATATTACTGTACAAGTAGCCGTCTTTCATGCTTTCTAATATCTTCAACTCATCACTATCAAAGAAATTATCTTTAAGCCTTAGATAGTAATATTTTTTTGTTATCGCTCATAGGCTAGTCCTTGTTTAGACTTTCGATAAATTCTTCTTCCGTTAAAGGTTTACCTAAGCTGGCAATTCGATTTAGTACACGATTGATTTCTTCCAACTCTTCACCATCTGCATCTAGCACGCTATCAACCATCGCCAATACAGTTTCAAGTTCTTCAATCGTGTCTTGATAATATGTATTTTCACCTTGTTTTTCGGTAATACATAATTCTTTTATTTAGATAAACACTAAGCATTGTTAATTCGTTCATATTCGTCAGTCCTTTCACCTACCACCTCTAACAGGTGTTTGCGTATCTCTTTTGCGAACACTCCATGTGCTTGATTGTGGCATTGCATACACAAGCAAGCTAGATTTCTCAATTCACTTAAACCGCCTTGTGAACGAAACACTATGTGGTGGCATTGCTCTGCCCTGTAGCCACATATAACGCATCGTCCGTTATCACGTTCATAGGCTTGTTTACGTGTTACTGAATATAGTTTGTTATCCCTTTTCTTTCTGTTATTCACTCTCCCACCCCTCTATGAGTGATTGAATGTACTCACTAGGTTCTAATTTGATGCCTAGTTGTTCGCATTCATCTGTTAGGCAATCAATAAGTCTTGCCATCTCTTTTGTGTTATATACGCTGCTGCCGTGGTAACACATGATATTGTGATACCATGGAATGCTTTTACATTCGCCAGCATCTTCGGCTATCCATCCCAACCCATGACCTTGCCATATTTGAATATAACGTTCGATTGCATCCTCATGGACTGGAACATATGTGAAATGTCCACAGTCTTTTATTGCTTTTTTGTACACATCTTCTTTTGTTGTGTAGCTATTTTTACTTAGTTCAAGTGCTATGTTTTGACATAACACCCAACAATAAGAATTGGCATTTAGACTTCTTGATTTAGTTTTACGTTTAATTTCTACTGTGTACTCTTTATCAGTAGTAATCTTTGATAGATCATTGTCATGTGGTGCTGGTATTACTACCATTACACCTAGTGGCGAACGTAATAGTTCAATACCTTTTACGCTCCACTTCATAGCGACATTAACCAAGATTTAACTTGTTTTAGTTCTGTTAGGTCTAATAGTTTTGAAGATGATTTATTGAAAGTTGTTTTTATGTAAGATGCTACTGTTTCATTTGGAACACCTTTTACTTTTACAAGTTCTGTTACTTCATGTAGTATTTGTTTTGTTAATTCCGTTTCATTATTACTTTGTGCATCATCATCTTCATCCCAAGCCACACCAAGAATAGAGGATAAGGAATATCTGCGTGCATATGTAACAACGCTACCTACACCTTGAGGGTCTTTTTTCATTAGTGGTAATGTGAATGGGTCGCTTTCAAACCACTCACCGCTGGTGTGCAACAGAACAGTAACAACAGTTACTTCCTCTTTCGATGTTGATGGTACTTGTAAGAACGATAAGCCATTTTCTGAAAGTACTGGTCTTACTGTTTGTAATAAACTATCAAGTGTTACATATTTAGCTTTTAAAAAAGCATTTTCTTTTGTTCGTTCAGGGTCAGATACTTCCGATTGAAATTTGGCTAGTGCCTTTGCTATCTCTGTTATTGTTTCGCTTTTATTCATTAAATCTCACTCCACTCCACACCTAATTTAATCAACAAATCATTGATTGCTTTTTGTTGTCTTGCGTTAATATTTTTAACAACGTATGTTACTGTTGCCACTTCCTCAAAAACTTGTGTAGGTTCCAATGTTTCATCTTGTTCTACAGTAGCCTCTACTGGTTCTTGTGGTACTTTTGCTTTGAGTTCAATCTCTAAGCGTTTTTCAAACTCTGCAACAATAACACCATCAAGTTCACTAAACGGAACATTATTTACACAATGTTGAATTTCTTCGTACTGAATTGGTGTATCTAATGCGTAGTTTTGATTGAATAAGTCAATTTTCATCTTAATCATTTCGACTTTTTCGGCTTGCATACGTTTTTAGATCATCATCATTTTGTTGTTGCTCTAATACACCTTTCAACATTTCTTCAATAGATAGTGCTACATCTGACATTTTAGCGGTTTTGTTTTCCCACCATTTAGGGTTTGGCATAACTCTGTTTTTATATTCTTCCCTAATGCCTAATGATTGCGCTTTATCTTCAATCATATTTAATACAGTTTCTTTACGTTTTAACATTTCTTGTTGCTCAAATTCGCCGATTTGATTTGCGATAGGGTTTTCAACTCGGCTTACAACTGCAAGCACTTGTTCTAACTCTGCGGTAAATGTATTGTATGGAATTTTTAACTCACGTTTTTTATCAGCACCAAAACGTGTTAGCTTAGTACGGATAGAAACAATCTCTTTCAATACAGATTTCATTTCTTTTAGGTTATCTTCCGTAACAACTAAGCCATTGTATTTTTCTAGTTTCTCTTCAAGGTACTTCGCAAGTTCTGCGTTATTCCAAGTTAAAGTCAAATTGCTATCAATTACTTGTGGCTCGATAGCTGGTTGTACAATTACATCAACAGTTTCCATTTATTTCTCCTTATATTTGTGCTAAACTATAAGTAGAGATATTTCACATACTCTCTACACAAAGTCCGCTAAACTTCTTCTACACTTTTCACTAGCGGACTTTTTTATTTTCATAAAAAGCTATTTCTTCTTCCCATTTACTACTTAGTAACCACATCGTTACACCTAATAGGCTTTGACAAATGAATGTCCACATATCGATGTTATCTAGTTCTAAGCTACCCATACCTCCTACCACTAATAGTGCTGATATAATCTTCATCACGTAACATAACTTAATCATTCGTAATATCCTTTACTAGCTAATGCATCAATTACCATTTGCGCACTACTATCTGCATCCCATTTAAGTGCGTTACCAATAAACTGTTTAGCTGATCTAATTTGTTCGTCAGTTAGTTTATCTGTACTTTCAATAGTCGCTTTATGTGCGTTAGCCATTCTTCTTAGCTCTGCGAATATGTTCATAAATCTTCTCCTACAATCACTAGCATTTGGCTGGTGATTTTTATTTCACTCTTTAACTTATGATTTTCTTTTCTTAGGCTTTCCACCTCACTTTGTAGTTTTCTATAACCGATTGCGTTATACTCATCTTCAACACCAGCTAACGCTTCAACCTCTTTCTTGCTAAATTTCACACCACTTATATTTGGTAGTTGTGTTAGCTTTCCATCATTTCTTAGGTTGTATACAGATGTTGTTGAGATTTGTAACAGTTCGGCTACTTGCTCTACTGTATATACAAGGCTCTCCATATCTCATCCCCTTGCGTGATTTTAATTCACTATTTTTATTTAAAAATATCTTTTGTTTCTTTACTGGTCAATCTCAACATATCAACCAATCGTGCAATTTCACTAGCTTTTAAATTCGCTATCACCCCGTAACTTCTTATACAAAGCCTTTTCTAGTGATGTTTAACTCACTAGCCACAAAGTTTAACTTAAAACCTTTAGCATTAATAATTTCTTTGAGTGTATCCATTCTACACCCCCTTTCGTATTTTGTTATGTGTGAATTTAATTCACACTCATAATATAACATTATGGTGAATATGTGTCAACACTTTTTCCTAAAAAGTTGATTTTTCACGTTACATTTAAAAATCATAATGGATAATAGCGTTAGAGGTGATTTGATATGACACTATATGACAATATAAAAACATTAAGAGAAAACTTGAAAATGTCGCAAGATGAGTTAGCCAGAAAAGTTGGTTATAAAGATAGAACCAGTATCGCTAAAATTGAAAGCGGTAAAATTGATTTGGCTCAATCAAAAATATTTGCATTCGCTGAGGCTTTAAAATACAACACCAGAAGATTTAATGGGTTTACAATATTACAACGATCGAAAAGGTGTCAGAATACGCACAAGCGGTAAAAGATAACCCAAACCTTAAATTGCTATTTGATGCAAGTAAGGATATGTCCAAAAGATGATATTGATTTTGTTATAAACACTATCGAAATGTTAAAGAAACGTGAGGGCAAGTAATATGTTTGTCTTTTTCGCTTATTATATTGTTAATAGTTATCATCATCGCATTTTTATATTTTTGACTAACTCAACAAGCTTTCATGACCAGATTGGATTTAAGAAATTTAGTTCTATTTGGCATTCCGAATGTGAAACAACAAAAATGCGAAATGAAACCCCAGATGAATATATGGCTACATATATTTATGCTATGAGCCTATTTGATAACGATATTACAATTTGCGACTTTATTATGAAAGAAATAGATATAAATGGTGGTCGTTTGCTTTACCTAGAAGTACTTAAAAATCACGAAATAAGCGATTTAGAGTTAAAGAAATTAGAAATGGTTGCTGATATTTATCCTTTTGACCCTCAGCTAGTTTTTATTTATGCATCTTAAAAACCAAATATCATGGGAATTTAGCAAGTAAATACGCTTATGATTTATTATCAAAGAAATACAAGCCTTGGTTTTTATAGAATACCCTAACATATAGCATGTGTAATTTCATTCCCATTTCATGATATACAATACTCCCATAAGGGGGTTAAGTATTATGAATATTGTTTTGATTTACACTAAGTTAAAACCATCTCAAAATGCAGTATTAAAACTAAACGATGATGGTACTTACACCATTCTCGTTAATAGTGATAAACCTATTGATGTACAACGTAAAGGTATACTACATGAGATAGGTCATATATTAAATGATGATATGTTCAGCCACGCTAATATTGATTTATTGGAGCGAATGGCACACGCAAGGGAAATAGAGTTTGAGGGTATCAACTTCTACACGCATATATTGTGAGGTATACTATGCAATACAACTTTACAATAAGAAAAAAGGATAAAGGGTTTCAAATCATCGTAGCCTACAAAGATGGTTACAAATGGAAACAGAAATCTAAACAGGGTTTCAAAACTAAACGTGAGGCTAAGGAATACGGACACGTTATAGTTAAAGAGTTAGACAAAACCGCACTACTTACAAAAGATACTGAATTGAAAGATTTAACTTTCAAGGAATTTGCGGATATGTTCCTCGCAATAAAAAAGGCACACGTTACGCATAGTACTTTGGTTATGTACAACCATGCGGTGTGTGCTTTCAATTCTATTCACGATATGAAGTTATCAGATGTTAAGCCGTTACACATCCAAAATGTAATAAACAAAATGGCTACATCACCTACTACCATTAATTCGTATTATAAGGTAGTAGAAAGGATATTCTATATAGCGATAAACCCATACAAAATAATTTCAGATAACCCATGTACTGGTGTTAGGTTGCCACGCATTGAGCGAAAAAGTATGATCCATACGATAACAGATGAGGATTTAAACCAATTTGCAAAGTTCATGCGTGAGAAATACCCACAAGCCTATTACTTCTTACAAATAGCACGATATACTGGCATGAGGTTTAGTGAGGTATATGGTTTAACTTGGAATGATATATCCCTAGAAAATCGCCAAATTCACATCAATAAGCAACTTTCTTTCCGTAAAGGTGTAATCACCTTTGAGAAAACTAAAACCGCCAATTCGGTGCGAATTTTGCCAATTCCGCCTATATTAGAAAACATACTAATAGAATATAAATCACATGAGTTAGAGTTTAAACATGACCTTGTATTGAACCCATACAAGAAAAAAATGGTGTTAAATGGCAAATCAACACATATTTAAAAACGCTTTGGAGATAACCTATCAGCACATAACCTAAGACACACCTATGCTACAAAGCTATTAGCAAATGGACTAGATGTAAAAAACTGTATCATCGCTACTTTGGTGATACACCACAAATGGTGATGAAAACCTACGTTCACTATAACGATGAAATGAAAGCAGCAGCATCAAATGCGGTTGCTAATATTTTTTTAAATAAAAATTTTTGACGATTTTTTGACGAACCGCACACTTACACCACAAAAGATGCAGTAAATAAGCACTTCTTCAAACATACAATCTTAACAATCATGTAGAG
>BNJU01001060.1_pt1 | contig 41444 bp, 50 predicted proteins | sample 8539281 | NCBI WGS metagenome assembly BNJU01 (sample SAMD00202456, study PRJDB9452) | human saliva metagenome | isolation source: human saliva | place: Japan
TAGCCAGTTGGTCTAAATGTTGAATCGGTTTGTTGCACAATATTGCAGCTCTACGAATCGTGTCACGTCCGACATCAAGGTCAAACGCCTGCTCCTTTTCCATGTTTGAGGGACATTGCTGAGCATATTTTTGCAAGAGGCGCTCCCAAAGCTCCGGATCCGTAGCATAATGAAGATGCTCCTCTATCTCTCCACTTCTAAGGCAATCCCCGCCTCAGACAAGCTATCATAATACTGGAACAACTGCTGGGTCAGGACTTGGCTGAGATTAACGTCTGTAAGCCGAGGCTGAATAGCTCCCTCCATCAAGCGTCTGTGTTCCAGAGAGATTCCAGGCGTTTTGAGACAACTTGAAGATTGGAAGCAATTTTCTTCAGCTTTTCCTCTTCCTGCGTCCCACCCTTGATGATTTGTTGGGTATAGCCCGATGCAATGGTCAAAGGCGTTCGGATATCATGAGCAATATTACTGATGGCCATATCCAAGGTCTTTTTCTCTTGAAAGGCAATCCGATTGGTCCGCTCGATCTGTTCAAAGAGATCACTTACCTGCTTGGTCAAGGCGACCATTTCTTTTTTTGAAACACGTGACGTTAACCGCACCCCACTCCCATTTTGGAGCTTCTTTTGAATCTGCTCCTGCAAATCTTTGAGAGCAGAGAGTAGGCGAAGGTAGCCAAGTCCCAAGAGAAGGACAAGGACGACTAGAATTAGAACCAATCCCCACATTACTTGTCTCCTTTCAAGCGAACACCCAAGCCCCAGACGGTTTCAATGTAATCCTCATTAGGATCAAGCTGGGCAATTTTCTTCCGGAGATTACTCAATTGGGCATGAGGGTATTGTCTCCAGGCAGATAAACTTCTTCCCAGACCGCCTCACTTACAATTCTTCCTTGGTGAAAATTTTCTTTGGATGTGCCAGCAAGGTCTCAAAAATTTGAAATTCTTTTTTGCCCAAGCGAAGCGTCTGTTCGCCAGACTCCAGTTCAAAGGTTTCTGGGTTCAGGACCAGATTTTTAAAAGTCAGCTTTTTCGATGATGGAGGTTCCTGTGCCGGGTGTTGTTATTTCTCAACTGCACCGTCACCCGAGCCGCCACTTCATCCAGATTAAAGGGCTTGACAATATAATCATTGGCACCGGCAAGAGTACTGGCTAATGAGGTGTTTGTCTCCAGAGCCGTCATCATGATGACCGGCACCTGACTCTGCAAACGGATCTCCTCCAGGACCTGATCGCCATTTTTCCCAGGAAGCATGATGTCTAGGAGGACCAAATCAACGGCTTCTTGCTGGAAGAGCCGCAGCCCTTCTGTACCTGAAAAAGCCTGAAGGACCTCATGATCTTCACTTAAGAGACTGTATAAAATTTCTTGGATATCATTATTATCCTCGATTAATAAAATCCAGTGCCACTTGCCTCGCTCCTTTTTCCTTTGAACTCCAAATCATTTCTATTACCCTAGCCTATCAAATAAAAAGCTCCTTCGTCAATGAAAAATGCGAAAAACACTCGATCAAGAAGAACTTTCTTCCTAATCGAGTGTTGCATTAATTGACAGAAGCTCCATTAGTCACAATGACTTCTTTGTACCAATAGAAGGATTTCTTACGTGAGCAGGGCTAAAGTTCCTTTTCCTCCATTGTCCCCGATCAACATAGATAAAGCCGTAGCGCTTCTTCATTTCTCCAGTCCCGGCAGAGACCAGGTCAATACAGCCCCAAGTCGTATAGCCCCAGAGGACAACACCATCTTCATGGATGGCATCCCGCATGGCCTTGACATGGGCAGCCAGGTAGTCAATCCGGTAATTATCCTCAATCTCCCTGCTTCATTTGGTGTATCAACTGCCCTAATCCGTTTTCCACGATAAACATCGGCTTTTGATAACGATCCCAGATGGTATTGAGGGTAATGCGGAGACCAAGAGGGTCAATCTACCAACCCCATTCGAGCTTTTCTAGGTAGGGGTTCTTCAGAGAGGCAAAGATATTGCCCGCTGTTTTCTCCCTTTCAGCTGGATCACCTGAAGCGACCCGACTGGCATAGTAAGAGAAGGAAATAAAGTCTACCGTGTGTTCTTTCAACAATTGAAGGTCCTGCTCAGTCATCTCAACCGTGATTCCCTGACGCTCCCACTCTTTCTTAGCATAGTTTGGGTATTCCCCACGCGCCTGCACATCGATAAAAGGAAAATAGTTTTTGCGGTCTTCTTCTAGACCAGCCCAGACATCTCGCGGAGCACAGGTATGCGGATAGTTTTGCCCTGCTGCCAGCATACAGCCGACCTTATTGTTGGAATCAATCTCATGGGCTAGCTTGGTGGCAATGGCTGAAGCGACCAACTCATGGTGAGCCGCCTGGTATTTGACTTGCTCCTCATTCTCTCCTTCTTCAAAGCAGAGACCCGCTCCCATAAAAGGCGCATGGAGGATCATATTGATCTCATTAAAGGTTAGCCAGTAGTTGACCAAGCCCTTGTAGCGAGTGAAGAGGGTCCGGCAAAGACGTTCATAACATTCCAACATCTTGCGACTACGCCAACCTCCATACTCGGTAATCAAATGCATGGGACAGTCAAAGTGGGTAATGGTCACCAAGGGTTCAATGCCATACTTGTGGCACTCCTTAAAGAGCTCTTCATAGAACTGTAGACCTGCTTCATTTGGCTCCAGTTCATCCTCTGGGGAAAATCCGAGACCAGGCAATGGACAAACGATAGGTTTTAAAGCCCATTTCCCCAAAAGAGGCAATGTCTTCCTTGTAGCGATGGTACATATCAATGCCATCCTTAGCCGGATAAAAATAGCCCTCTTCAAAGTCAAACATCTTTTTCTGACCCGTAATAATGGCGTGACGATCAGGACCAATCGGTACCACATCCACATTGGCCAAGCCACGGCCATCTTCATTATAAGCTCCCTCACACTGGTTAGCAGCCGTCGCCCCACCCCAAAGAAAACCATCTGAAAGTGAAGTTTTATCGGTCATCTCTCTACCTCACTTGATTTGATAGTTCTTTATACCTTCTCTAGCAGAAAAATCTTACAACATCCTAGGAAAACAGTACTATTCTAAGATTGTTTTTGTTCACGCAATACAAAAGTCGGAGGACTCCGATTTTTAAAATGCATACCAATTATTTTTGTCAAATATAAATATTGGTCTTTCTTAAATCTAATAAATTCTGTTAAAATAGAAAAATTTTATTCGTTAGAGTTATTCAATCATCTACTGAAACTTTCCGCCGTGAGAAAAGTGCACACACGATTGTTTCTAGCACTCGGGAGACCTCGAAACTTTAGGTTCAAAACTAATTGAATACTGACTGCGGATTGTGTCAAAAGATAAGCTTTCTAGAATCAAAAGATTCTGCGTCAAACTTCCTATTTTTGACTTTGTCCGAAGACGCCCTTAGTATCTTGATTTAGTCATGGGAACTTCCTGGATTGCTGAAATCATCCACTGGATAATTTTCACCTAACGTCCGTACTCACCTAAGGAAAGTTTCAAAGAAGATTTTGTCTTTAATAAAAAGACCGGATAGCTCCGATCTTTTCTATAGTTCATTTTCTCAAATTCTATTTTTAAGAATAGCTAAGGTTGACGTTAAATGACCACGCCTCCTATTTCATACGATAAAAATCAATCACTAGACCAGCAGGGACCACTTACTAGCAGAGTTCGGTTCCCCAATCAGTTACAACTGGCCCATGTAAAATCTCAATCCCTAATTCTTTTCACGCTTTTTGATTCTGTTCCAAATCTTCAACTTTCAGTGTAGAATGATTCCTGACTGAAAAATTTTCCAAAGGAATCAAATGATTTTGGGATAACATGAGACAGTGACTGCCAATCGTGAACTGAGCAAAACTTTTGGTCAACATAGTCCGCCTTTTTGTCCAAGATACGCTCCAAGCTAGCACATACTTGAGAACATTTGAAACGATAATATCTAATTGATTTAAATTCATTTACTATCCTCCAGAAAAAGACCGGATAGCTCCGATCTTTTCAAGTTCTGCTCTAAGAAAATCAAAGTATAAACAAGGCATAGAGACCGCAGACAGTACTGGGTACAGCAAGGTGAAGATAACCTGAGTTTACATTTGATTTTCGACGAAAGCAGGATGATTGATTACGCGTGATTGCAACCCTTCTTCTTTCCAAGAGAGAGGCGGAATGGTACAAGCTCTCTCACTTCGTATTTTTTTCTTTGAGAGGCTTTAATAGCTTCTTCTGAGTGTTGTTTTGGATCCAACTCAAGTACTTCTACTGGAAGTGGACGATGTGGAGTGATGTGAGCATCGATAACAAATCAGTTTTACCTTCTTTGTTCAATTTAACAGCTTTCCCAGCAACGGCTGCGTCGATGTCTTCGATACGGTCAACTGTAAATCCAATAGCTCCCTTGAGCTGCGATTTTCGCATAGTCAGCATTAGGGAAGTCACAACCAAACAAGTGTTTGTTTGTGTCTTCATAGTTGTCCTTGATGAAGGCATATTTACCATTTGAGAAGACAACGTTGATAACTGGAAGGTCGTATTGAACGTTTGTGATAACGTCTGGGTAGCACATGTTGAATGCACCGTCACCCATGATGTTCCATACTAGCTGATCTGGATTGTCTTTCTTAGCAGCGATACCACCAGGAAGGGCAATACCCATTGTCGCAAAGAGTGGAGATGTACGCCACATGTTCTTAGGTGTCATGTGGAGGTGACGAGTTGATGTTTGAGTAGTGTCACCACGTCGATTGAATAGATAGCGTCTTGATCAGCATGTTTGTTGATTGCATTGTAAACTTGGTACAATTGCAATTCTACCTCAGTTTTACCTTCGAGTTTGTTCATGTAATCACGCCAGTTTTGGTTATTCTTAACGTTTGCACGCCACCATGGAGTAGATTCAACTGGATTCACTTTATCAAGGATTGCTTTCGCTGTGACCTGCATCACCAAAGAGTTGAGGCGTCTAGGGCATGACGTTTACCAAGTTTGTAAGGGTCGATATCGACTTGGATGAATTTTCTTTCAGTGTTCTTGAATGCTTCGTATACTTCCAGCAAATGGGAAGTTTTGAACCAAGGGAAAAGAACTATGTCTGCTTCAAAGACAACTTCGTTGGCTGGTTTCCAACCAACACGGTAAGCAGAACCTGTCAAACCTTCGTAGTTCCATTCGAACACTTCGAAGTTTTTACCAGTTGTGATGATTGGTGCTTTGATTTTGCGTGACAATTCGGTGATCACTTCACCAGCTTTAACACCACCGTAACCAGCATAGATCACTGGACGTTCAGCATTGTTCAAAATTTCAACAGCCTTGTCAATTTCAACTTCGTTCCACTGAGGGCGATGAATGAACGCTCATGAGAACCTGATCCGTAGTATGAGTTTTTCGTCGATTTCTTGGAAACCAAAGTTTTACTGGAATTTCAACGACAACTGGACCTTTTTAGAAACAGCGCTTGGCACGCTTAAACGTCAATCACTTTTTGGCAATTGCTCAGCGTAAGCTACCGTTTGTTGTAAACTGCGATACCGTTGTACATTGGGTTTGGTTCAATTCTTGGAAGGCATCCATGTTCAAGTTCGTTAACTGGACGTGATCCAGGATAGCAAGAGATGGAGTGTTATCCATAGCTGCATCGTAAACACCGTTGATCAGTGAGTTGCACCTGGTCACCTGAACCAACTGCACACCGATAGATCCGCCAATTTAGCTTGCTATAACCACTGCAAGAGCACCTGTTTCTTCGTGACGAACTTGCGAAACGGACTATCTTTGTCTTGAGCCAGAGCGTCCATAAGTGAGCTAAAGTGTTTACTGATGGGATACCGTAGATGATGTCTACGCCATGTTTTCAATACGTTGAGCATTGCTGCAGATGCAGTAATTTTTCCTTGAGTCATAAATATAACTCTCCTTCAATAAAAATAATTTCGTCAGTCTTTGAACTGAATTCGACAAAGAGTGAAAACGTTTTCAAATAACTTTACTATATCAATTTATCACGTTTTATTGTCCTTGTATAAAGAATATACTCACTGAGATGCCTGGAACTATTACGTAACACAAAAGCACATATCTGTTCTGTTTCTGCCAACTATTTTATAACAGAAGTCTAAAGCCGCATAAGGGAGCAGAGGTTTTTGCTTGTTGTGAGTGTAGTACAAAATAGAGTGTTCCCCAAACTGTTTTATAGAAGACATTAAAAATCCTAGCTGGAAAATCATTTTTTCCTTGCTAGGATGGGTTATATTCTCTTTGAAGGCCTTACTAAGACCCTGTATCCTTCAATTGTTAAATGAAGTCCATCTGTTGTATAAGCCGGTTTGAGCTGACACTATCTCAAAGCAAAGTGATCAAAAACATTGATAAATTCAGCATTTATCATCCTTGAGGCCAATTCAGTGGTAGGCCTGGTTCAAAGGTCTGAATCTTCTGATTGGTCCGATATAGACTATCCCTTATAGGCTCTCCCTCATTCACAGGAAGAACCGAAAGCAAGTTTGATTTGCACTAGGGCAAGAGCCGCACCATCTCCTGCAGGATAATGCTCATGTTATCAATAGTTTCCGACAGGCATTTCCTTACCAGTCATTAGATTCCGATCAGTAAAAGACCTTGTCCACTGCTTGACCGAAAATATAGGGCATCAGATGCTCTCTTAAGAGGTCTGTCTTGTAGCCTCTAATCTCCCGATTCACCATATACTGATTCGTCAACGCAACTCTTGAAGGGGATAGTATTCGACGATAAGTCTCCTATAAAAAGAATATCGGGTTCCCTCAAAGTTTTGATTCAGTTCTCAGTAATTCTTCTGTATTTTTGCCTGTTCTTTCAACAGCCAGGTTTCTAATAATTGTACAGCCTAAAGGCTCCTTTCGAGTTCGTATAGTAGAAACTGTGCAAGGTAGGATAAGATCCTAGTCGAAGCTGATCCTTCCATCCAAGTAAGCTTCGATGACTTCGTAGACTCCATGATTCTGATGAGAAGGCGCCGTATGGCGGGCTGCTTGTCGCGCATGAGGGATCGCATTTTTCCATTGCATAGGAATAGGTCATACTAACTCAAGCATCTCGAGGATCGTTTTTGGCTATCGCCAAATGCATCAGATGCCCACCATCCACGCCCAGCGTGCTTCTAGAATTGAATGGCCGTAGCCTATGACACGCGGTTGCAGAATATCAATGGCTCCATAGCCACTAGCTGCTGGAAGCAGGCGCTCTCAAACTTTCTCACAGCTCTTGACAAAATCTTCGACTTTTTAGTCTCCGTGACGAGCCTTAACTTCAAAACTTGCTCGCCATGTTCATGGACCAAATCATCCACAAAGCGCATCCGTTTGTAAAGCAGCTGCTAACTCAGGCGTCATCAATTGCTCTAAAAAGAGAAACTCTGTTCCTTTCTTGGCATAGCCTCCCGATAAGCTACTAACGACCAGATGAAGTTCTTCTTCTCGGCCTTCTAGATACCGCAGACCTCCTGCCAGCTCTTCCGGCCAGCTGCACTCTCGGATGAGCTTTCCCTTCCTCTAATATCCATGCCCCGATTGGCCAGCACCAAGGTGACGCGATCTTTCAAGTCTCCCAGTACATGAGCCATACGGCTATAGCCATTCCCTGTCGCAATGACAAAAGGAATCCCTCTTTGGTCTAGCTGATCCAGAATGCAACTCAAGCGCTCCTGGTCCACTTCTCCTGCTCGTCCATCAGAGTGCCATCCATATCTGTCGCAATCATTTGTAGCATACCGCCACCTCTTCCATCTTTCCCCTATTATGCACCATTTCCCTCATCATTTTGGATACTTCTCTCCATAAATCACCCTCTCCTCCTTCCCTTAAAATTTAAGAAAATTCACTGAATCCTCTTTAATTTTTGGTCAATTTATTATAATATAGATAGTAGATTTTCCCTGTAGGTAACTAGTGAGACCCTTTCACACACCTGGTAAAAACGTCTGCTACTCCCGAAAAAGATCTAAGAGGTAGGCATGAACACAAAGACCTTATACCGCCAAACATCGCTTTCCCAATAGCGATTTCCCTTTTTCAATCAGACAGATTAGAACACAAAATGGCCAGCCAGATATCTTATTTCACTGGCACACCGATATTGAGATTATTTATGTCAATGAAGGGACTGCTCAGTTCCATATCGACTATGAATATTTTAATAGTCAGCCTAGTGATATTATTTTGATCCGCCCCAATGCCCTCCACTCCATCCACCCCATCCAGAGTTCTTCTCATACTATGGATGTCCTGCATTTTAATCTGGACCTGATTGGGATTACCCATAAAAATATCGCCACTCTAAAATATTTACAACCCCTCTACAATGGGGATTTTGAATTTGTCCGACGCATTCAAGCCCAATCACCTGGTTACGAAGAAATCAAACAGAGCCTCTTAACCTGTATGGCAAACGGAAGAGAACAAGGCCCCTTCTATGAACTCCGACTTAAAGTCCCAGCTCAATGAACTCCTCTATCTCCTCTTCTCCCACAACTACATCGTCGAGAAGAAGTTCTCAACGGACGCTTACCGGAGAAGAAAAAATCCGTTTGGTCCTCGATCATATTTCGAACCATTACCAAGAGGAGCTCATGATCGAGCATTTGGCAGAGCTGTGCCATTTTAGCCCGACCCACTTCATGAATTTCTTTAAGAAACAATTAGGGCTCTCTTGTATGGAGTACATCATTCAATATCGACTGAAAAAGCAGCCCATCTCCTCCAGCATTCCGATCTGCAAGTCATTGATATCGCGAGCCAATCCGGCTTCAACAACCTCTCAAACTTTAATCGCCAGTTTTAAAAATACTATCAGGTTACTCCAAGCCAATACCAGCTTGTCTATAACCAATAGATCAAACAATAAAGCACATAAAACACAAGTGAAGTTTGCGTTTTATGTGCTTTTAATTTTACAACAGAAGGTCTGATAAAGCCCTAGTAACCTTCCTCTTTATCACTCAACATTCTATTCAAAGACCATTTCCCTGTCTTTTCATATTGTCCAATTAATTCTTGGGAAGTTTGGTGATTTCTGAAGGAAAATGAAGGCTTTTTAATGTATTGACCGCATTCTTCGTTACTGCAGCTCCCTGCTTTTTATCTGATAATCAAAGACGATTTTTCCCGTCAACATAGCGACTGTCAAAATGATAATTATCATTGACTGCACCAGATGCCGCAACTAAGCTCAATATCATGGCTTGAAATCATATACAGGCAATTGTGTCTCGATAGCCAGTGGACAATCCCTAAGCCAGAGCCAATTCGCTCAATGGTATTGGTTCCCTTAAAGAGTTCATCAATAAAGAAATAATGAAAACCTGACTTTTCCAGACTCTCAATCATTCGGAGGATCGTTTTGCTCTCTGTAATAAAATAACTATCTCCAACCTCGATATCATCGCTGACATCCATAGAGGTCATGACATGTCCATAAGAAAGCTCCAAACTGTCACCATAAGCGAAGCCCAAGCCCTGCGCTAAAATACAGTTAATGGCTACCATTTTCAAATAAGTGGATTTTCCGGAGGCATTATCCCCACTAATCACCATATTTTTTTCAAAAGTGACGTCATTAGCAACCGGATCCGCTAGTAAAGGATGGTAGATCCCCTTTCCTTTAATCCCAGCTTCTTCCTTAAAATTGGGATGACAAACCAAATCAACATCACGCTTATGGCGTAGAAGGCTGATGGCTACTTCCAATTCCCCCAAAAGATTGATTGTTTCCTGCGCTTCTTTCTGATGAGTCCTCACTTGCTGGTAGATATAGATTTGAGCAATCTGCGGAATTAAGAAAAGAAAATTAAGGTAAATCAGGATAATTTCCATCTCGGAGCTTCCTGTTGGACTTTGTAAGATACTGGAAATGACTTTCGTCTTCTTAAATGGTTGGATAGCCTGTTTGAGGGCTTCTTGTTTTGGTAGCGCTAGACGGCTAACTTTTCCGCTGAAGCAAAGATGCGAACCAGGTAACTAACTTGATCCAAGCGCATTTTATTCGACCAATTACGAATGCTCGAAAAAATGATATTAAACGTCACACTCGCTATCAAGACTGACATGGCTTGAATTTGAAAAAACGGAAGAAAGAAAAGAGAGAGGACTGGCAAACACGCTAAAAAAATATAGAGAGAAAGATAAATCCTCGAATCTTGCTTCCCTGGATTCGCCACAATACTTCTAGCCATATTGTGGTTCTTTTTTCCTAACTGGTTCATAACAACCTGAACCTTCAGACGAAGATCCGGATGATGTTCAAAGAAATCTTCTAACTCCTGCAAAGATGCATCTGGTTGAAAGTTTATCAAACGCATCTTCTGGTACAAGGCCTCTGCCCCAATACTAGACTGTGTATGGTTCAGCTGATCAAAGACTCTATGCATGTCTAAATCATGCCAAGTTTGACCATCTACTTGACTATCCGTTGGCTGGAATGTAGATGCCAAAAGCATCGTTTCCACTAAACTCTCTTCACTATCATTTTTTATAAAAAAAGGTTTCCCCTCCCAAGCCTTGGCTAAATTTTTCTCAGACGAATCGTTGATATCCGATTTGTTAGAACCATAATGATAATCAGTCCAACAAATCAATTGGTAACCACTCCAGTTTGTCCATTCCTTTAATCCTCCTTCCTATTGCCAATTCAGATTCATGTTTCCTTCACTTCCTGGTAGGCTGTATCAACACGCGCCTTTGTTTCATCATCCAATTGATCCCGGTACTTGCCGCCTTCAATCCAGTCCTCCAAGATATAGGTCTGGAAATGATAGAGTTCATAACCTTCAGGAGAATAACTGTCCTTTGGCGTCCGGTTGACCCAAGTAGGATGAGCTGTGGCCGTTTTGATCCGTGTCTTGCGCCCTACCTTCTCAATGGTGATATCCATCAGGACACCCCGTTCGGTCCATTGCGCATTGTCTATCCCTTCCATGGTTTCCATCCGCTGATTGGAAAGGAAATTCCCCATAGAATAAACAATCAATTTCTGTTGCCCATCCTTATCCACAATCTCAGCAGGCTGGACAACATGAGGATGACCACCCAAGACGATATCCGCCCCCCAAGAAATCATCTTATGGTATAGCTCCTTTTGTTCCTCTGATGGCTCTAACTCATATTCATTTCCCATCTGAGGCATGACAATGGTCATGTCCGCTTCCATCTCCGCTTTTTGGATTTCTTGACGCATCCGCTCCTCATTGAGGTCCGATAGACGGTTGTCATAGTCCTCTTGTTCTAGATTATATTCCATCCCATTAAACCCGTAGGAATAGGCCAAAATCGCAATCTTGATCCCATTTACCTCCTTGATCAGGATAGGGGCTTGATCCCGCGTCTCATGTGGGTAGACACCAACCGTTTGGATCCCCGCGTCTTCAAAAGCCTTGGCAGTCGAAAACAGCCCTTCCAAGCCAGAATCGAGGATATGGTTATGTCCCAGGTCCATCACCTGATAGCCTGCATCCTTAATCGAAGCAACCACCTCCCCAGGGGCATTGAAAATCGGATAGCCCGAAAGCCCATAATCCGGATTAATGGTCCCTTCAAAATCCCCCAAGACCAGATTCCCTTGCTTTAACCATTCCTGAGCATAGTGATAATTCTCAGAAAAATCATAGCTTCCATCTTCCTTGGCGGCGCTCATATAAATCAAGTCATGATAGAGTTGATCTCCATTTGCCATGATCCGAGCCGTATGCGGTAACTGATCTGGATGAATTTCTTCTTGCTTTTCAACGACTTCCGGCATTTCTAGCGCTGTAATGGGAAAACCATTCCATTTTTGAACCCACAAGACCAGATTTGCTGCCGCAAATACTGTAATCAGCAAACCATAGACAAACTGTTCGTTGGTCAGGCGAAAAGCGGTCACCTTTCCCAAGCCAATATCAAGCCAGTCGTTGAGCATCCTGAGGATATCTTTCCCAAGCTCGCTCCATCTCTTTAAGAGATCCTTCCAATTCTTCATCATCTTCTCTTCCTATTTCTCTTGCACTTCTCAAAGGCCTCTCCCTAGCATCTTGATGGTACCTTTTACATTCTCACACTTCTCTAATCATCTCAGGTTTATACAATGAGCCACTAAAACCACATCAAACCTAGTATTCATTGAAATGCTTTCCCTTCATTGTATCACAAATTTTAAGAAGAGAAAAAAGAGAGCAGGACAGAAGCGCCATTGTTTAGAACTGCTTCTTTGTTCTGCTCCTACACAGTTGATTGATCCATGTATATGATCGATCATCACTTCTTATCGTTTGATTTGGACAAGCTAATCGCAACCATGACAAGACTTAGGAAAAAGGCCGAAATCAACCCTTTTGTCGTCCGATTCATAAAAGGTTGATGGAATACAAAATGATTATAGGCAGTAAATCCTAATCCAATCAGAGTTACCATAGCCGAAAGTGAAAAAATTGTTAACCACAAATTTCTATTTTTCATCATAAACTCCGTTTTTCGATCTACTAGAAAGGCCCTCTTATTTCAAAGCCTTTAACAAATAACCATAACCTTCTTGCTCCATTTCCTCTTTTGGAATAAAGCGCAGAGAGGCTGAATTGATACAATAGCGTAGGCCACCTTGGTCTTTTGGTCCATCGGTGAAGACATGTCCTAGATGGGCATTGCCTGAGCGGGAACGAACTGATCCGCTCCATTCCGTGGCTATGATCCTGATAATAGTGGACGACATCTTTGGCAATGGGACGGGAGAAACTTGGCCATCCACAGCCAGACGCAAACTTATCCTTGGCAAAGAAGAGAGGCTCCCCAGTCGTAATATCCACATAGATCCCCTCTTCAAAGGTCTGATCATAGGCATTGTGGAAAGGACGTTCCGTCGCACTCTCCTGAGTGACTTGGTACTGCTCTGCTGTCAGTTTCGCTTTTAAGGTTTCTTGATCTGGCTTCTGATAGGCTGCCGGATCAATCAGGGGCTGCTCAGCATCCGTCACATCGATATGGCAATAACCCCCAGGATTCTTCTTGAGATAGTCTTGGTGGTAGTCCTCAGCCAAGATATAGTGACGCAAGGGCTCTAGCTCCACCGCGATCTTGTGCCCCAGTTGCTCTTCTTGCTCCGCAAACAGGGTGGGCGATCACCTGACGATCCGCCTCGTCTAGGTAATAGACACCTGTCCGATATTGGCGGCCTCGATCATTTCCCTGCTTGTTAACGGACAAGAGATCGATCACCCGGAAATAGTAGAGCAGAATTGCGCGTAAAGTAATCTTGTCTGGATCGTAGATAACTTGTACAGTCTCTGCATGATCCGTTTCTTTGATCAGTTGATAATTGGTCGTTTCTACCTGGCCATTGGCATAGCCCACCGTCGTCTTTTCTACACCGAGGATCCGAGAAAAATACTCCTCTAAGCCCCAAAAACAGCCACCTGCTAGATAAATCTCTGCCATCTTTTTTCCTCGCTTCCTGCATTCCCTAAGAGGAACGCTTAACATCTATTAGCTCCATCATAATCCAAGAGCCTCAGATTTTCAAGGATTCTGCATCAAAAATCCCTTCTACTAAACTAGTAAAAGGGATAAAGGCACTCCCACTTATTTTTCAAATAAGAAAAAGAGCGAGAAACCAAGATTCCGTAGAGATACTAAAAACTGATGGAAAAAATCATGCATGAGAGACATGTCCCACACCTCCTCTCAATCATCTGATGTTCCTAAACATCATTACCAAGATTAAAGAACCACCGTCAGTCCGTAGACCTGTAACTGAGACTTCACAACCTCGTAATGCCAGTGATCATAAGCTCGCCAAGCTTGAAAAGCTTCTTCGTTCAATGCTAGCCCACCCAGACCAATCAATAGACTGGCGGTCTGATAAAACTTTTCCAACTCGATCAACAGGCGGTTGTCTACCTGCCTAGCCTTCAATAAAACTTTCAACATCTGATCTAGATTTTCTTTAAATCGAAAGGCATCAGGACTGGCTTTGCATTCCCTAGAAAAGGCTGTTTGGAGAGTTTCGATCTTCGTCCTCGCCTCTTGAATCACATCCCTTTCTCCCATCGAAATCACCTTCCTTTTCACCTCCATTGTACACCTTTTTCTCTCTATAAAAATGGAAAATCTCTAAAACTAGGAACAGAATGTTGTCTCTGGATAAGAAACCATAAAAAAACTTCCCCAAGTTTCCACTCGAGGAAGTTCTTTTCAAAAAATTAGTCAATGTAGTGCAGTTTCCCACGGAAATCTTCCAGGCTTTGGTAGCCTTTTTCTTCCATGATAGCTTTAAGCTCCGCAGTAATGCGTTCAAAAGCCCCCACTCCTTCTTTATGAAGCGTGGTTCCGATTTGTACCATACTCGAGCCACAAAGGATATGTTCAAAGGCATCGCGACCAGTCAAGACGCCCCCAGTCCCCACAATCTGAATTTCTGGATTTAACCGTTGGTAAAAGGCATGGACATTGGCCAGAGCCGTTGGTTTGATGTATTCGCCACCAATCCCACCAAATCCGTTCTTAGGACGGATCACCACGGATTCATCCTCGATGTAAAGTCCATTACCGATTGAGTTGACACAGTTGACAAACTTGAGCGGATATTTGTTAAAGATTGCTGCTGCTTGGTCAAAATGAACGATATCAAAATAAAGGTGGCAACTTGATGCCAAGAGGTTTGGTGAAATAGGCAAAGACCTCTGACAAGATCCGATCTGTCGTCTCAAAATCATAGGCGATCTGAGGTTTCCCTGGGACATTGGGGCAGGAAAGGTTCAATTCAGTCAAACCTTTAAAATCACTTTCTTGCACCTTTTTCAAGATGGTATGGGTTTCCTCAGGAGACATGCCGACAAGAGATAGGAAGAAAGTCCGATCAGGATCTGTTTCTTGCAACTCCAATAAGTAATTCAAATAATAGTCCAAGCCTTGGTTAGGTAGCCCCATCGAATTGATTGAGCCCAGTGGGACATCTTGGTAGCGTGGCTCTGGATTTCCAGAACGGAACTCCAAGGTAGCTGTCTTGGTCACAAAGGTCCCAGCAGCCGAATTCTTCACTTCTTCTAATTCCTCAGTGGTCATACAGGCCACACCTGCCGCATTCATCAGGCAGTTGTCAAATTCAAAACCAGCAATTTGCGTCTTTGTCGATACCATCTTCTTCTCCTTGAAATGAATTCTTACAGCCATTATAGCACGAAAAGGAGGATTCATGACTAGAAAACTAAAAAAGGACAAGGATCGTCCGGAAATAGCAAGAAATTACTCAAGAAGGAGTGGATTTCCGCTCAAAGGAAAGCTAAAAATCGTATCATCATTTCAACCGGAGTAAGTCCAAGCTAGGTATCTTTTTACCATCCTCCATCAGTTGTGAAAATTTTCAGAAAATTCAACTTTTTCTTTACAAGTCAAAAAGTCTGCTATAATTATCGACGTAATAAAACATGACATTGCTTTCAGCAGTGCCTCCATATACCAGTAAGTTCGCTAACCTGCTGGAATTCGTTTCAATGAAAAAAGGAGAAACATGATGACAACTGCAAAAGAATATATCCAAAGCACTTTTCGAAACCGTAAAAGCTCGCAACGGCCATGAAGCGGAATTCCTTCAAGCTGTTGAAGAGTTCCTTAGCACTTTGGAACCTGTATTTGAAAAACATCCAGAATACATCGAAGAAAACATCTTGGCACGTATCACTGAGCCTGAGCGCGTGATTAGCTTCCGTGTTCCTTGGGTTGACCGTGATGGAAAGGTTCAAGTTAACCGTGGTTACCGTGTTCAATTTAACTCAGCTGTTGGACCATATAAAGGCGGACTTCGTTTCCACCCAACAGTTAACCAAGGGATTTTGAAATTCCTCGGCTTCGAACAAATCTTTAAAAACGTTTTGACTGGACTTCCAATCGGTGGAGGTAAAGGTGGATCTGACTTCGATCCTAAAGGCAAGACTGACGCTGAAGTAATGCGCTTCTGCCAAAGCTTCATGACTGAATTGCAAAAACACATCGGTCCTTCTCTTGATGTCCCAGCTGGTGATATCGGGGTTGGTGGACGTGAGATTGGTTACCTTTACGGACAATACAAACGCCTTCGCCAATTTGATGCTGGTGTCTTGACTGGTAAACCTCTTGGTTTCGGTGGTAGCTTGATCCGTCCAGAAGCAACTGGTTACGGTTTGGTATACTACACTGAAGAAATGCTCAAAGCCAACGGCGACAGCTTTGCTGGTAAGAAAGTCGTGATCTCAGGTTCTGGTAACGTTGCTCAATACGCTCTTCAAAAAGCAACTGAACTTGGTGCAACTGTTATCTCTGTATCTGACTCAAACGGTTACGTGATCGACGAAAACGGTATTGACTTTGACCTTCTGACAGACGTCAAAGAAAAACGTCGTGCTCGTTTGACTGAGTATGCTGCAGAAAAACCAACTGCTACTTACTACGAAGGATCTGTATGGACTTACGCTGGTAACTATGATATCGCTCTTCCATGTGCAACTCAAAACGAGATCAACGGTGAAGCAGCGAAACACTTGGTTGCTCAAGGGGTAAAAGTTGTTTCTGAAGGAGCCAACATGCCTAGCGACCTTGATGCGATCAAAGTCTACAAAGAAAACGGCATCCTTTACGGACCTGCTAAAGCTGCCAATGCTGGTGGGGTTGCTGTATCTGCTCTTGAAATGAGCCAAAACAGCCAACGTCTTTCATGGACACGCGAAGAAGTGGACGGACGTTTGAAAGACATCATGACCAACATCTTCAACACTGCTAAAACAACTGCAGAAACCTACGGTCTTGGTAAAGATTACCTTGCGGGTGCTAATATCGCAGCCTTTGAAAATGTCGCAAATGCGATGATTGCCCAAGGTCTTGTTTAATTTGATTCTTTTGCCACACCTCTGAAGCCTTTGGTTTCGGAGGTGTTTTTCTTGATAAAAAAAGAAGATTGGAAAAACCAAATCTTCTTTTTTTTTATAAATCATCCAGGCATCTTTAACCTTATCAAAGAAGCCTTTTTTTCTTTGGGTTGACCTTCAAATCACTTGCTTCCGCAAATGCACGAAGGGCTTCTTTTTTTGCTTGTCATTTAGACCTGTTGGTGTCACCACATTAACAGATACATATTGATCTCCTACAGAGCCTCCACGCAAGCTTGGTGCTCCTTTACCGCGGAGGCGGAATTTCTTACCTGTCTGGGTTCCTTCAGGGATGACCAAGTCAACATCGCCGTGAACCGTTGGAACATGGACCGTATCCCCAAGAGCAGCCTGAACAACGTTCAAGTTCAATTTATAGTAGATGGTTGATCCATCACGCTCAAATTTGTCGCTCGGCTCAACGTTGACCACCACATAGAGATCTCCGTATGGCCCTCCATTAAATCCAGCTTCTCCTTGACCAGAGAGGCGGATTTGTTGACCTGTTTCAACCCAGCAGGGATTTTCACATTGACACTGTGGGCTTGCTTCTCGTGACCAGTCCCATGACAGGTTGTACAAGGATCTTTAATTTCTTTACCGCGTCCATGACAGACATCACAGGTGATTTGACGGCGCATCATCCCAAGCGGGGTTTGCGTATCCACATTGATAACCCCAGAACCATGACAGCGTCCACAAGTTACTGGACTTGTTCCTGGCTTAGCACCAGTTCCATCACACGTCCGACAGCTGGCTTCCCGATGGTACTTCACTTCCTTCTCAGTTCCAAAGATGGCTTCTTCAAACTTGAGGTTTACGCGGTACTGAAGATCATCTCCCTGACGTGGAGCATTAGGATTGCGGCTTGCACCGCCACCTCCAAAGAAGCTAGAGAAGATATCTTCAAAGCCACCAAAGCCACTGCCATCAAAACCACCGAAGCCACCAGCTCCGCCACCGAAGCCGCCAAAACCACCATTGGCCCCTGCAGCACCGTATTGGTCATAAGCTGCCCGTTTTTGTTCGTCGCTCAAAGTCTCATAAGCTTCTTGAACTTCCTTGTACTTTTCCTCAGCACCAGGCTCCTTGTTGATATCTGGGTGATATTTTTTAGATAATTTCCGATAGGCTTTCTTGATCTCATCCTGAGACGCATTCTTTGAAACGCCCAAACGGTCATAAAATTCAGTATTGTTCATAATTCAAGATACAAAGGGCGTCAAACGGACACAGCCAAAATAGGAGTTTTGACGACGGACGCTTGCGTCCTAGAAAAAACTATCTTTTTGGCACCGTCCGTAGCCCGTGTTCAGTTGCGAACACCTTTGTTCCTTTCTATTGTTATTGAGTAAGAAACTTCAGAGCTCGGGTTCAATTCCCCGAACACTCTTTGTTCCTTTCTATAATTTTTATGTACATCTTTAGAGGAGGTTTTCTATACTTTGCTTCACTTTGATCAAACTCTTCATCTGATAGAGTAAATATCAAATCCTCTGCTGCGTACTCGTTCTTTTCTTTAAAATAGTTGTCCGTATTCTCTGCCAATCCTAAGCTTAGAATCACTTTTCTTGCAAACTCCTGATGGGCAAAACCGATAGCCGTAATGATCTGTTTATCTTGCACAAGGACTTTCGGTTGGAAATTCTCACGTGGAAGAAATTCAAAATAGTCAAAGAAGTTTTGCCAAATTCCACCTGTAAATTTCGTGTCCTTCAGCAAACCTGCTTTCGCTAATAAAAGAGGCGCTGAAGAAATGGCTGCAATGAGGATATCTTGCTCACCAAGGTCCCTCAAAAACGAAATCAATTTCTCATCCTGTAGGGCAGGTCCTATGTTGACCATTCCTGGCAAAATCACACAAGAATACTCTTCTATACAGATTTGATCTAATGTTTTCGTTGGTTGACAGGGCAAGCCATCCTCAGAGACCACTATCGAATGATCTGAAGCGGCATAATCAATCGTGATACCAAAAGATAGAGCTAAAGTACTCGTTAAAGCGGTTATCTCATAAAGAGAAAAATTAGGATAAATCAAACAAAGTACTTTTTTCATACGCAACATCCTTTATTTTACCGAAAAACAGAGGCTGGGTTGCAACCTCTGGATTTCTTTTTATCATTTACTAGTTAGGCTGAATTGAGTTTCGGATTAAAGGAATCCTCAAATATCGGAACCTTTCTTTATTTCAGGAGGTTCCGCTAAAACAATCCACTGGATTGTTTTACTTCTCCGTAAACTCACCGTCTACGACGTCATCGCCTGCGTTGCCTGTTGCTTGGGCACCTTCTGCTCCTGCTTGTGCTTGTTGCGCTGCTGCAGCTTGTTCGTAGAGTTTCACAGCAAGTCCTTGAGCTTTTTCGTTCAATGCTTCAAGTTTTGCCTTCATTTCGTCCAAGTTGTTATCTTCTTGGGCTTTCTTAAGCTCATCAAGGGCAGCTTGTGCAGCATCACGTTCTGCATCGAAGCCTTTGCCTTCAGTTTCTTTGATTGTCTTTTCAGTCGCAAAGATTGCTTGGTCTACTTCGTTACGAAGGTCAACTTCTTCTTTACGTTTCTTATCTGCTTCAGCGTTTGCTTCTGCATCTTTCATCATGCGATCGATTTCTTCGTCTGTCAAACCTGAGTTAGATTGGATAACAATTGTTTGTTCTTTTTGAGTTCCAAGATCTTTGGCTTTAACAGATACGATACCGTTTTTGTCGATGTCGAATGTTACTTCGATTTGTGGGATACCACGAGGTGCAGCTGGGATGTCAGTCAATTGGAAGCGTCCAAGAGTCTTGTTATCTGCTGCCATTGGGCGTTCCCCTTGAAGAACGTGGATATCAACGGCTGGTTGGTTGTCTGCTGCAGTTGAGAAGACTTGTGATTTAGATGTTGGAATAGTTGTGTTGCGGTCGATGAGTTTTGTGAAGACACCACCCATTGTTTCGATACCAAGTGACAATGGAGTTACGTCAAGAAGGACAACGTCTTTGACATCACCAGTAATCACACCACCTTGGATAGCAGCACCCATGGCAACAACTTCATCAGGGTTCACTGATTTGTTTGGTTCTTTACCAGTTTCAGCCTTAACAGCTTCTACAACGGCTGGGATACGAGTTGAACCACCAACAAGGATGACTTCGTCAATGTCTGACAAGCTCAAACCTGCATCTGAAAGGGCTTGGCGAACTGGAACTTTTGTACGTTCTACAAGGTCACGAGTCAAATCGTCAAATTTCGCACGAGTCAAGGTCATTTCCAAGTGAAGAGGTCCAGCCTCACCAGCAGTGATGAATGGCAAGCTGATTTGTGTTGAAGTCACACCAGAAAGGTCTTTCTTCGCTTTTTCTGCTGCGTCTTTCAAACGTTGAAGCGCCATCTTGTCTGTTGACAAGTCGATACCATTTTCTTTCTTGAATTCTGCTACCAAGTGGTCGATGATTTTTTGGTCAAAGTCGTCACCACCGAGTTTGTTATCCCCTGCAGTAGCCAATACATCGAAGACACCATCACCCAATTCAAGGATAGATACGTCGAATGTACCACCACCAAGGTCGAATACCAAGATTTTTTCTTCTTTGTCAGTCTTATCCAAACCGTAAGCAAGAGCCGCTGCAGTTGGTTCGTTGACGATACGTTCTACTTCAAGACCAGCGATTTTACCAGCGTCTTTAGTTGCTTGACGTTGAGCATCGTTAAAGTAAGCTGGAACTGTGATAACAGCCTTCGTTACTTTTTCACCAAGGTAATCTTCCGCATAACCTTTCAAATATTGAAGGATCATAGCTGAGATTTCTTGTGGAGTGTACTCTTTACCGTTTGCAGAAACTTTTTCAGAAGTACCCATTTTAGATTTGATAGAGATCACTGTATCTGGGTTTGTTACTGCTTGACGTTTTGCTGCGTCACCAACGATGATTTCACCGTTTTTGAATGACACTACAGATGGAGTTGTGCGATTTCCTTCTGGGTTTGCGATAATTTTTGATTCAGTTCCTTCAAGAACTGCTACTGCTGAGTTTGTTGTACCTAAGTCAATACCGATAATTTTAGACATATGTTTTTCTCCTTGTTATTTTTTCTCTTTTTCTTTTTGATACTCTTCTTAAGTGGCGACGCCGTCAGAGCTTGACTTCGTCAATCTCTTTGACTAAACTTTGAGCCTGAGGTCTCAAAGTTTGCGAAGATAGCGCCACGGCGAAGAGTATCGCTTTAGTTCGCTTCGCTCACTATTGGCAAAGTCAGAACCAATGTTAATCTTTCTTTCATAGTTTAGTGTCGTTTCGGACAAGTTTTTTAAGTTCTCTAGCCTAGTTATAAACTACTACCATAGCCGGTCTTAGGATGCGGTCATGGAGTTTGTAGCCTTTTTGGAAGACTTGTGCGATGGTGTCTGCTGGATGTTCGTCATCAGCTGGGACTGTTTGGATGGCCATGTGGTAGTTATGGTCAAATTCTCCGTCTGCTGCGATTTCCTCGATTCCTTCTTCTTTCAAAGCATGAATCAAGCTTTCTTGCACCATTTCTAGTCCTTTTTTGACATCATCTGTCAATCCTTCGACGGCAAGGGCGCGTTCGAGGTTGTCCAGTGATGGTAAGATCGCTTTTGCCAAATCTTGGCTACGGTATTTTTGTAATTGCTGACGTTCTTCATTAGCACGGCGCTGAATGTTTTGCATTTCTGCATGAGCACGAAGGTATTTGTTTTCAAATTCCTCGGCACGCGCTTGTGCTTCTTCTAACTCAGAAGGTTGGTTGCTTTCCTCTACAACTTCTTCAGTTGTTTGGTCAACTTCTTCTTTCACGTCTTCTTTTTTGATATCTTCTGTCAAGGCATACACCCCTTTCATTTGGTCTTAATTTACTTCATAATGGTTGCTGTTGAGATAACGGTAGTAATCCGTCAACTTCATGACCAGTACTCGGCCGATGACATTGACCAGGCTAATCACACGCCTGTAATCCATCTCTACAGGACCGATCACATGCATGAGGGCCATCCCACGATAAGGAACCAGGAACTTGTGACTAATGACCGTCACATTTTTCAAGGCCTTCTCTTGAGATTCTGCAACCAGGATCTGGGTCATTTGGTCTTCCGGCATTCCTCCTCGTAACTCCAAGGCTACGTGTTGGGGATTATCTAAGAACTGATAGGTCTGAAGATCGGCATAACTCAAAGATGAAACCTTTCCTTCTACAAAGACCAGTTCTTGAAACAGTTGCGAGAAGACGTAATCGAATAGATCCAAGACATTGTCTGTCGTTTTGAAATAGCGCTGTACAATCTGTGGAATCTCCGTCCGCAAGCGGTAGTGGATATCCAAGACCGTATTTCCAATGAAACGTTCTTGAACTAGCTGATGGAAGATTTCCAAGTCACTGGTTAAGAAATTCTTTGGAATAGCAAACTGTACGGTGACAGGCTTTGATTCATCCAAGGTTAGAACTGCTAAGGCATCATGGTTGGATAATGGAACAATCTCAAACCCCGTCAAGCGCTGCCGTGTCGGCTCCACATCCTGAATCACTGCGGTGTAGCCCGTCATCTGGGCTAGTAACTTGGCCGTAGCATCCAAGATATCGTCTAACTTAAAGGCTTCGAAATCAAAGGCCTTCACTACCTGGTAGACATCTTGCTCATCAATCAACTCTAGATCGAGCGAGTTCTGAACAAAATATTGGAAACCAGCTCGGCTAGGCATTCGACCACTCGAAGTATGGGCCTTTTCTAATAAGCCTTGCTTTTCGAGAGCAGCCATGTCGTTTCGGATGGTCGCACTACTGGATTGAATAACATCTTGTAGCGCTTTTGAACCGACTGGTTCGTGGGTCTTGGTAAAGATATCGACGACAAGATTGAGAATCTCATTTTGACGTTCTGTAACCATGACCTCACCTCTCTTTCATTTTTAGCACTCTAAACAATCAAGTGCTAAACCATGATTCTATTATACACCCTCTCAAAAGAAAGTCAAGAAAAAAATCCAAAAAATTAGCACTCTTTTTTAAAGAGTGCTAAAAATCATTCTTAAGACCGATACTAGGCTGAAAAAACTATAAACCTGCTTCTTTCAGCTTTTGAATATATTCTTCTAAGACAAGTTGGTGCTTGACCATATACTGAGCATTTTCTACACCGACGTAGCGGAAGTGCCAGTTTTCATAGTCCACACCCGTGATTGCGTTTTTCCCTTCCGGATAACGGAGAACAAACCCATATTGTGGCGCCAAGGCAATAATTTTTGCACCACCTCTTCGGACAGGCCGTTTGGAGCACTCATATCAATCGCAAGACCTGTCTGGTGCTCACTAGCTCCCGGAACCTGTACCTGAGCTTGTGCCTGACGCTCTGCTTCTTCATGAGAAAGCCCAGTAGCTTCCAATTGTGCTACCCGCTCATTGTAAAGCTCTGTTTGCTCCTCTACACTTCGATAACCGGAAATCAAGGATTCTTCTGGAGCAATGGCTCTTGCCGCCGCTAAAAATTGCTTAGTTTGTTCTGCGATCCGACTGTCCACCTTGATTTCTTCGACATCTGCTAACTGAGGATTCAGCTCGGCTAACTTGTTGTCCCGGTTGACCAGGACTAGGTTCCAATCCTTGCTAGAAACTTGCGGGAGGTCTGTCTTAGGTTTTTCTTCCTTTTTCTCAACCTTTTTTGGAATGCTTGTTTCTACTTTTTTATCTTCAACAGAGCCCATATGAAGCCATTGAGGTTTCAAATAGAAAATACCCACTCCTGCTCCAATTAGACAGAGGCCTAAACAGCAGAGCACAATCCAGCTAACTTTCTTTTCTCTTTTCTTGGCAAGTTTATATTTAGTCATGATCTCCCTCTAACCATTTCGCTCCAACCTGGCGGTATGACAGATCTCCAACTGCTTCTAGTTTAAATTGGCCATCTTCATACTCAATAACAGTCACACTACCATTGTCCAAGACCAATTCTTTAAAGGCTTTTGGATCAATCAGGTAAATCAAGGTACTGATGGTCATCCCATGACTGACCACGATGGCATTCCCGCCACCCTTAGATTCAACATCCTTAGCAATTGCTGTAAAGCCATCCAAGATGCGGTCACGAAGGGTTTCCCAGGACTCTGCCCAGCCGGCTGTGTCCACTTCGACAATCCCTTCTGCCAACTCCATCAAGCTCAAATGATGGAAGTCATCAACCCGAAAGACACGTGGCAAAACGCCCAAAAAGAGTTCCCCGTCATAGGCTCCATCAAAACTTCCAAAGCACCATTCGCGGATGCGCTTATCATAACGGTAAGGAATCTTACCCGTTAACCCTAATTCTTCTAGCACAATCCCCATGGTTTGAATGGTTCGACCGGAGTCGCTGGACACCGCTTGTTGGAACTGAATCCCGGCTTCACGTAGACCAATCCCCAATTCGTGAATCCCTCGTTCGCCAGCTTCTGTCAAGGGACTATCAGACCAACCTTGGGCGCGACCAATGGTATTAAACATGGTTTTTCCATGACGGGCAATATACAATTTTGTCTTTGCCATTTTTATCCTCCTGCAATTGTTTTCTTCTTATATAAGCTATCTTATTTTTTTACATCAAGTTCTTCTGAGTGGGCTGCTAACCAGTTAGCACCCAGCTTGCGGTATGACTCATCTCCGATGGTCTGGATTGAAAATTGTCCATTTTCGTATTCTACCAAGGTGACACTACCATTTTCAACCCTTGGATCCAGCTCAATCTCTGGATTCAAAATACACACAAAGGAACCGATGGTCATGCTGTGACTAACAACCAAGGCATTTCCACCACCCTTGGCTTCAACTTCCTTGGCAATCTCCTCAAAGCCATCTACAATCCGTTTTTTCAACACATCCCATGGTTCAGCCCAACCGGCTGTATCTACTTGGTAAATCCCATTCGCTAGCTCTTCCAGACTGAGTTTCTTGTAGTCTTCAATATCTAGAACCCAAGGAACGACTCCACGGAAAAGTTCCCCTCCGTAGGCACCATCAAAACTTCCAAAACACCATTCCCGGATCTTTTTGTTGAAAGTATAGGAATCTGATCTGTGAGCCCAAGCTCGTCTAAAACAATTCCCATGGTTTGAATAGCACGACCTGAATCGCTGGAAACAGCACGGACAAAGTCCAAATCAGATTCTCTCAAACCAAGCCCCAATTCACGGATGCCTTCTTCTCCTTGAGCAGTTAAAGGTGTATCCGACCAACCTTGGGCACGACCTATCGTATTAAACATGGTTTTTTTCCATGCCGAATAATAAATAATCTTGTTTTTCGCCATGTGATCTCCTTTTACGTCCTTCTATTATATCATTTTTTATAAGGAAACTGGCAGCGATGACCTCTCGATTCACTTTCACTTTCTCAGCCAACATTAAAAGCCCCGAGCACGCGAAGTGCTCCAAGGCCATTTTTTAATTTTTAAAACTATGAACTGGAGCCGAATTTGACCACCACGAGCAATAAAGTCAGCTGACGAAGCCTTGTTGACCTTCATTACCGGAGCAGACCCAAGAAGCCCTCCGAGCTCTAACATATCGCCTTCTTTTCCATAAGGAATGATCCGAACGGCCGTTGTCTTTTGGTTGATCACCCCGATAGCCGCTTCGTCGGCAATCATGGCCGCAATGGTCGAATCTGGAGTATCAGCTGGGATGGCAATCATATCCAAACCGACGGAACAGATAGCTGTCATGGCTTCCAATTTTTCCAAATTGATATGACCTGATTGAACCGCCGCAATCATCCCCTCATCCTCTGAGACCGGAATGAAGGCACCTGACAAACCACCGACTTGATTACAAGCCATGATGCCACCTTTTTTCACTTGGTCATTAAGCAGGGCAAGGGCTGCTGTTGTCCCGTGGGTTCCAACTACTTCAAGCCCCATGGCCTCAAGGACACGGGCAACCGAATCCCCAACTGCTGGTGTTGGAGCAAGAGACAAGTCGACAATCCCAAACTCAACACCGAGACGTTCACTAGCCATTTGACCTACCAATTGGCCGACACGAGTAATCTTGAAGGCTGTCTTCTTGACTGTTTCAGCCAATACATCAAAGCTTGCACCGGGAACTTTTTCAATGGCCCGTTGGACGACACCAGGTCCTGAAACCCCAACGTTGATGACGACATCGGCTTCACCGACACCGTGGAAGGCTCCCGCCATAAAGGGATTATCTTCTACCGCATTAGCAAAGACAACGAGTTTACCTGGTCCCATTGGATCTGCTTGGGAAGCTTCTTTAATGATGCGCCCCATGTCTCGGACAGCGGTCATATTGATCCCAGTCTTAGTCGATCCGATATTGACTGAAGAACAGACAAAATCTGTCTCCGCAAGGGCACGAGGAATGGAATTAATGAGGATTTCATCCCCCTTTTGGTAGCCTTTTTGAACCAGAGCTGAGAAGCCACCGATAAAGTTAACCCCAACTTCCTTCGCTGCACGATCCAGCGCCTTGGCAAAGGGCACATAGTCTGTCGCATTGGTTGCTGCTCCGATAATGGAAATCGGAGTGACCGAAACCCGCTTGTTCACAATGGGAATGCCGAGTTCCGCCGCAATCTCATCCCCAACAGCCACTAAGTCCTTGGCCTTTGTCACAATCTTCTTGTAGACTTTTTCCGCTGCCTTATCGATATCCGGATCAATACAATCTAGAAGCGAGATCCCCATGGTGATGGTCCGAACATCGAAGTTCTGCTCCTCAATCATGGCAATGGTTTCTGTTACCTGTCTAATGTCCATAATTCCCAACCCCTATCTTACAAATTGTGCATAGCATCAAAAATCGCTGCACTTTGGATATTGATTTTCACATGCAGAGACTGACCGAATTCTTCTAACTCTGAACGAAGCTGTGTGAAATCTTTTTTCTCATCCGATGATACGACCGCCATCATGGTGAAGTACTCATCCAATACGGTTTGAGAGATATCATCGATATTGAGTCCCAATTCTGCTATTTTCGTTGCGACACCCGCTACGATTCCTTTTTGGTCTTTTCCAACGACTGTAATAATTGCTTTCATTTCACTGCTCCATTCTATCTATTTGCTTCCATTGTAGCATATTCCCCTTAAAATCGCCGTTCTCAACTGGGAACGTTCGGATATTTTCCGCGTGTATAAAACAATAAAGAAGCTGGGACAAAAGTCCTAGCCTCTTTATTGTTTTTAGATTGTCGAACAAGACGCAGTGGTTGAGTGGGCTCTACTACGCTGATTTCATCAGCTTTTACAGCCCTACTCAACTGTGCGGAGGTGAGACGACGAAATCGAATTCTAACGAATTACCGATTTCTGTCCCACTCTCTCTATTTTGACGATTCAGTTTCACCCTTTAAGAGCTCTTCCTTCACGCGCACGGTACTCTCATACTCGGCTCCAGCTAGACGGTCAAACGGAAAGCGACGACTGAGCAAGATGATGGCAAGGGTGAGGATCAGGTACAATAAGAGTACAAAGAAGAGCAATAAAATCATAGATAGAGTCAAAGGGAATTGTCCGTCAAATCCCTGATTCAAAAAGCGAGATTAAATAGAACAGTCCTTGAGGAATCCAGTAGAAATAGCCTACCACTAGGATTCCTCGCCAGATGGTGCAAAGCCATTTTTTTCTTGTCAAAACGCAAGCGGAATTTCAGTAAAAGCCATTCCCAAGGTTTTGCCCCGCCACAAGGGAAGCAAACTAAAGTAAAGCACCAAAACCGCTACATAAGGAATCATCTCTAAACGCTCGATTACCGCGTAGAGAAGAGATAGCATCACAAAGTCAATCAAGAAAGCAAGACCAATCCGAAACCAGATACTTTCGTCCCTACTCGGAAAGAATGCTCGTCAATCTCATCTCGTGTTGGCAATAACCAAACCAGGAACCAACCGAGCAGATAGCCCTCCTCCACCAGTGGTATTTTTGAATAATATCATCGACATCTGCTAGGCGGTAAGGACCCGGATACAGAAAGTAGAGACCTGACAACTGGGTCAGCTCCAAAAAAAGACTAAAGAGAGCTGTTAGGAGGATCGTTTTCTTAAAGCCACACTTGAAATAATAACGTAGATACATCCCAAAAGGAATCAACATTAGGACATTAAAAGCTGGTACATAAAAAGTTGGATGCTTGATGGCCTGAAGCCAAGTGCTTGTCTGCGCTAGATCAAAAGGACTCTCCTTGAAAAAATCTACCACAAAAGCAAAGGGATAAAGATTGATCATTTCCGAGTAGCTAGTATGGATCTTACTCGGATCTGGCAGAGGCAAGACCACCAAGAGATAGACCGTCATCAAGTAAAGCATAAAAGAATAGAAAATCAGCACCCGCAATTTATTGACCGAGCCATATTTTCGATAATTCAAAATCATGTAGGGCAAGGTTAGCAAAAAGGCTAGGAAAGGAAAGAGCTGAACAGCTGTTTTGATTGTAGAAATGTATCCCATTGTGTCTCCCATTTACCGTTATAAAAACACCCTTTGCACAATGACAAAAGGTGATTTCTTCATTGATATAGAATATTATACGGCCTGGTAGAGGAAGAGTCAAGGAAGCAGGGTGAAAACCTTACTCAATAGTCGGCTTAATTGCTACCTCTTTCCTTCAAGCTTTTACTTCCGATAAAGACCAACAGATAACTCGCAATCCCTGAAAGATGCAATAGCGTTGAGATCCATCCGGTGATTACTGGTAAGAGCATGAGGCTAGATAGAAAAATCAAGAATAGATAAAGCCATTTTACGGTGCGTGAACATTCCTTCCACATCTTCGGCAGGAGCATGACTCCTCCGGTCACAAAGGCATAGCCGACGGCAGAGATTCCTGTTGCCTGAATGTCCTGCCCTCGTGTTAAGAAGTGAAAAACGATGGAAGAGAGGACTGTAGCCGTCACAAAAACGATCAAGACTTGTCTGGAGCCTCTTTTTCTTTCTAGCAGTCCTCCGAAGGGAAGGATCATGAGCACATTTAAAATCAAATGAACCCATAAAAACCAGACAGAAGCTCCTTTACTGCCATGCATCAGGGTCCCACTGACATATTGCCAACCATACACCGGCTTCGAATGAAAAGCTAATAGGTCATACATAGCATCCCCATAAAAGGAAGTCAATAAACCGAGCAACAAACAGATTAGAGCTAAAGTACTGATAACAGGGTAGGTTTTTATCATCGTTTTCATTTTAAAACTTCTTTTCTGTAAATAAATCAATTGTCTCAACTTGAGTATACTTTCATTATACCACCCCTAAACGAAAATAAGATCACTTTTAAAAAGTGATCCTAGTTTCATTAAACAACTCCAACCTCTAACTCCCATTTCACGCCCAGCTACAGAAACAAGGTTATTTAACAAGAAAATGCCAGTAGATATAATTGAAGATGAAAATCCAGATTGGTTTCCAAAAAGTCAGAAAATTGCTAAAGGCATGTAAGAAAATTGGTAAACGGATATCTTTGTGTTTCTTGTAGATAGCTGCCAAGAAGAGCCCTGAACAGAAATAAAGAGAAAAAGTTACAGGGTCCCGATATTGATGGATCAGATGAAAGACCGCAAAGAGAAAGCCCGAAAGCAAAACGTCTAAATGAAACTTACTTTCTTTAAAGAAGACATTCATCAGATAGCCTCTAAAAATAAATTCTTCGATCATAGGAGATGTAACAGTTGCTAGGACAAAAAACAGAGTACCCGAAATACCAGGGCCATTTAGATAAATGGAGGATGGCAATTTGGTTTGATGAACGACAGGAACCAGCAAATCCTGAAAAGTTTGCAGCACCCATCTTTCAACAAAGAACCACAAGAGCACCAGAGCAAAATACCCCATATAGTGCCACTTCCATTTCTGTATATTTGAACGGACGACTATCTTCTGTCTTTTGAACCACAATAAAATGCCAATGAGAAGCAAAGAGTAGAGAATCAAATAGATGAAATAAAGAAAACTTACATCACCATTGAAAACTACAGTTAGGTAGATACCAAGGCCTTCAATCCCAAAAACAAATAGATATAACAGGAACAGTAAAGCGACTCCATGTTTGGCATATTTCATATCATCTATTCTCCAATATCATTCTTTCGTACAATTATGTACAAGTATAACACATGGAAAAACTTGTAGGCAAGGTAGCCCTCAATTGTCCCTTTTTGAACAGAAAGTAGTATCTACTTTTGTTTTTTACTCCGCTTTGATAGGAGAAAACAGCCGTTTAGATTTTCTAGCCTGACGATGCTACAATATATTATTCCTTAATCACCTGGACGATTTTATATTGAAATAGCGGAAGACCTATGTTTCTTCAATTAAAAACAAGGCAAGGACCTATCCATCATTAGTTGCGATCTCGTTATAACTCCTTCCCACTTTCAAAAATACCGTAGCGAATATTTGACTTTCCATTTCAGAAGGCATATACTTATATTAATCTGAGCTAAATAGTTTTTTTATTTTTTTAAATGAACTGTCTTGAATTCAGATTAAAAAAACTATTTTACTTAACGGAGGTGACACTATGTCATTAGAAGATAAATTAAACCAAGTTAAAGGTTCTGTTAAAGAAGGTCTCGGTAAAGTAACCGGCGACACAAAAACAGAAGCTGAAGGCGTTGCTGAAAAAGTTGCATCAAAAAGCAAAAAGAAGTTGCTGAAGACGCAAAAAGAAGCTGTCGAAGGAGCTATCAAAGGCGTGAAAAACATCCTTCACAAAGACGATAACTAATCGTTAACGTTCTAAAACCACCCTATTTTCTGCAGTCCTATTTGACTGAGGGAGATGGGGTGGTTTTTTGTTTGTCTTTGATTTAGTTTGGGTGTAGAAAAAGAACACCCCATGGTGTGAACCATGAAGTGTTTCATCATCTTCTGCATACTTGCTTTACAGGATGTCAATTTTTCTGGATTCATCAATTTTATTTTGTTATAGGTAAGAAAGAAGAACAAATAAGAAAAACACGGCATAAAAACCTATTCAGTTCATCGTCCTCAGTCCTTGTCTGCCTCAATTTCTTTTACGATGTCGTCTTGTGAATCTTTTTCAGAGAGTTTTTGATCGATATACTGGCTAATGGTTTCGTAAAGTTCCTTATTCGAATTACGGATTTGATTGACTTTCAATTGAACAGATTGAATACCGTAAGAGGCCTGCTTTTGGCGAATGGTTTCTAATTCTTCTTCTGAAATCGGATCTCCAACAACTGTCAAGACTAATTCATTGTTACTTGACTTGTAGACTTGATTAATGACCGTATGATTGGCGAACTCTTTTCCTACAAACTGTTTGATCCCTTCTTTTCGTGCTTGATCCATCGTCAGAGTGACTGCTGAATAGCTGGCTGGAAGAACCAATAATACAATCAAGGATATCAGCCCAATTCTCATTTTAATGTTTAGCTCTTTAAATGAACTTAAGGGAGATTTTCTCATCAAAATTCTTGTTCCAACAATGTTAGCTAGCATGATAAAGACACAGTTAATCAAGAAAAGATAGAGAGCCCCCCAAAAAAATCGTACATTTCCATTAGCTAAGCCATAACCTGCAGTACAGATAGGTGGCATCAGAGCTGTTGCAATGGCTACTCCAGGCACGATATTGTTTGCTTCTTTTTTTCTTGAACCAATTACACCTGCAATCCCACCAGCAATAGCAATGAGAACATCCCAAATGGTTGGAGAAGTTCGGGCAATCAACTCGCTACTTGCATAAGATAAGGGAGAAATCCAGAAATACAGAGTCGAGACAAGCAAACTGACCAATACTTGAGTAAATAAAAACCTCTAGAGATTGCTTGATTAAACGCGTATCAAAAAAATAGCTAAACCGAATCCCAGTCCAACAATCGATGTCATAAGAGGGGAAATCAGCATGGCTCCAATAATGACAGCTATTGAATTCATATTTAGACCTATAGAGGCAATAAAAATCGCACACATCAAAATCGCTGTATCTCTCAATCGAACATGAAGGTCATCGTATAATTTCTCACGGTATTCCCGTGTTGAATAATTGGCAGTCATTTGTCCTCTCCTCTTTCCTTATTTAAATCGGTATAATAATTAATAATAACAGCTGATAAACAGCCAAAAAATATGAGCCCATAAATCGTCAAGAAGACACTGGTAATCCTTCCAATCAAGGTCACAGCTAGGAGATCCCCGTAGCCGACAGTCGTCGAAGTCACAAAAGCATACCAAAGACCGTCTCCGTAATTTGTGATAGCAGGTTCAACTAGGAAAAGCACGCCTCCTGACCCAAAAACAAAGGTCACAAAACTCAGAGCAAACCGAGTAAAACCCGTAACCTGTATAATATGCCATAACATTTTTAAACGTCTCATTTGTTCTCCTTATTCATACTAGCTCCTGACCGAGCCGTTTTTTCCAATAATCAAAGTGAAGATAGGACATGATCTCCATCAGAGAAAGATAGACAAACTGATAGATCTGATTTAAGCTGATTATCAACTGATATTGTTTGAAAAATGACTGGAAGAAAGACCAGATATGACTGTCTTGAATCAGTCCCTTCTTAACATCAGACAGGATATTAGCTAAAGCTCCCAAGGACTGAAACGGTAAATCCTTGACATTTATATAGATCCGGTCCACCACATCATTCAGACTGGTATCTTGGATGGCATGAAATTCTCCAAAGAGAACTCCTGCCGCTCCAAGAGTAGAAACAAATTCCACCAAATAATTTCTGAGGAAATTTTCTCAACCTTTTCCCATAATGTGTTTAGTGCCATCCATAACGATCCCAACCAGAAAAAGGAAAGAAAACAAGCAAAGAAATTTTGCGTAAATCCCAAAAAGCTTCAAGACTTGGTGTTGTTGGTTTTTCTAACTCTAAAATCAAGATGGTCATAATAATTGCTAGAACAGCATCTGTCAATACAATTAATCTGTCTTTCTTCATCGGATTGCATCCCCTTTCTTTTTTTGTAACATTCTATCTTATCGCATAATATTGGATATTCTTTCATAATCCGACTACAAACAAAAAAATAAACCAAAAAGTCTGTCCCTATTATGCTATATTTAACTCTAGAAGTATTCATCCATCTAATTAATAAATATATCATATTTCACAATAAATGAATACTATCAAAGATTCATCCCCTTTCACTTCATCATTTAGTGTTGCTTAGATTTATCAAAAAAACAACCAAATTTGTATTAATTTCAAGTATCACCTAGTTACAAAAATTTGGGGTGAACAGAAAAAGCATCCCGTATTTTTGATACGAAATGCTTTCAATAAGTTTAAATAAGTTTTAACGTTTACTAAATTGTGATGCTTTACGAGCTTTTTTCAAGCCTGGTTTGGAAAGTATGGGTTTCAGTTGGACTAAAAACAGCGTATTATCAAGGCTTTTCAGAACGATATCTACTGATTAATTTCATAAAATATGAATCAATAGATTATAAATAGGGGAATAGTTTAGGTCTGTAAGTGTTAAAATAATACACCTAACTTTGGTCACCGTTTTTTTAGTTATTCACTCTTTTTTTCAGATAGTGTTTTTAAAGTTATGATGTAAAATGCCGCAATTAAAACACTATACATCATAATCGGAGGATAGAGAATTAAGGATAGAATCAATCCCACTCCTTTAATTATTAGGTCAGGTATCAATAACTTTCTATATTGTGCGGTAGCTTCAAGTAATTCTTTCTGATCTATATTGGGTTTATCAATTACTTTATGTAAAAACCAGTTTGCTACCGTAATAAATTAAAAATCGTCTACTTCTACCAACACGATTTTACAAAGAGCCAGTACTTACATCTCTTTTTCTCCTGTAAAACTATTGTATCTTGATACTTTAAAGGAGTTTCAATCTTTCGATCTGTTAACCGTTACTTTTTGGATCTAAACTTAATAACATAGCATTAATGGCGACGATGACTGTTGACACAGACATTAGGATTGCTCCTAATGCAGGGCTTAATGTGATACCAATAGGAGCCAAAATTCCTGCAGCTAGAGGGATAGCTATAAAGTTATAACCAGCTCCCCAAAATAGGTTTTGTTTCATTTTACGAGTTGTTTTGTGTGCTAATTCAATGAATGATTCAATATCTCCTGGATCGGATTGAGTCAATATGATATCAGCTGAATCCAATGCAACTTGAGTCCCAGCACCTATAGCTATACCAACATCTGCTAAGGCAAGAGAAGGAGCATCATTTACACCATCACCTACCATGATAACTTTCTTTCCTTCATCTTTAAGTGTTTTAACTAACTCATATTTGTCTTGTGGAGATTGATTTGATCTATATTCAATCCCTAAATCTACTGCCGCGCCTTGAGCCGCTTTTTCATTATCACCTGTTGCCATAATTGGTTGAATATTGTTCTTTTTAAGAGCTTTAATTAACTCTTTACTCGTTGGTTTTAATTCGTCCCCTAAAGCTACAGCACCAATGGCATCATCGTTTTCTACTAAGATACTAAGAGTTGCTCCTTTTGGAATAGCCATATCAAGATTACGTCCATAGGCTTTTTGACTAATTAATTGGTAACGGTGCCCACCTGCTTTACCCTCTACTCCAGAACCGGAAATCACATCAATCGAATCAAAAGATGCTGGACGTATATTTTGCTGCTCGGCGAAACTTATAATTGATTGAGCAATTGGGTGGCTAGATCCTCCTTCAATACCTGCCAATAAGGCAATGATTTCCTCTTTTGTATATTTGTCATTAAGAAGTTTTACATCTAATACTTTAAATTCACCAGTTGTTAAAGTACCCGTTTTATCTAAAATAATCACATCTGCATCTTGAGCTATTTCTAAGGCTTGGCGGTCTTTTACTAGTAAGCCACGGCTAGCTCCTAAGCTTGTGCTACGGGCGGTTACCAATGGAATAGCCAGACCCAATGCGTGCGGACAAGCAATAACTAATGTAGTAATAGTAAATATAACTGCCGTTGGGATATCTCCAATAATCATCCACACTACAAAAGCAATTAGCGAGACAATAACAGCAATATAGAAGAGCCACCCTGCAACCTTTTGAGCAATATTTTCTGCTCTGGAAGGCTGACTTTGAGCTTGGCTGATTAAATTCTGAACTTGAGAGATGAAGGATTGATCACCTGTCTCATTCACTTTAATATAAAGAACTCCTTCTCCATTTGTTGAGCCCCCGATTACTTCATCGCCAGGGCCTTTTTTAACTGCTTTTGATTCTCCAGTCAAAAGAGCTTCATTTAGACGTGATTCGCCACGCTCGATAATCCCGTCTGCTGGCACATTTTCTCCGGCTTGAACACGAATTAAATCACCTACCTGTAAGTCAGCAACTGGTCGTGTTTCAATTGAATCGTCTTCTAATACAACGTGAGCATCTTTCGGCACTAACTTAGCCAATTCTGCTTGTGCGTCTCCTGCTTCTCCAATAGCTTTCATCTCAATCCAGTGACCTAATAGCATGATTAATAGTAATGAAGCAAATTCAAAGAAAAAGTCCATCACGTGTTCACCCGTTACGTAGGTAATGATCACAGCATAAATACTGTATAAATATGAAACACTTAAACCTAAAGAAACGAGTGCCATCATTCCAGGTTCTTTTTGTTTAAATTCGTCAACTGCACCTTGATAGAATGGACGTCCACCATAAATAATTAATATAGTAGATAAAATAGCTACTACAATATCAGAATATGGAAAAGTAAACTGGAATGGTAGTTCAAATCCATGCAAAGGGACTAAGAGCATAATAATGATTCCTAGTGGCAATGACTTTAAGAAAAGTTCCTTAAAGCTTCCGTGATGATGGTGGGCATGCCCACTGTGCCCGCTGTGATTATGCCCACTGTGCCCGCTGTGATCATGTCCACTGTGCCCGCTGTGATTATGCTCACTGTGCCCGCAGTGATCATGCCCAGCATGATGTACTTGATGTTGATCCTTATGGTATCCATGTTCATCTGTGATTCCATGCTCGTGTTTTAACTTATCCATGTTGTCATTATTCATTTTAAATTCCTCCTTATGCTTAATGATGATGTAAATGACATTCGCATTGTCCTTCTGGACAATTGCAATCCACTTCTTCTACTGCGAAAGATTTTTTCATCTCTAATATTTTTTCTAGTCGATCTATATCATCGAAGCTTAAAACATGATCTTCAATGATGCTTCCTATTACATTTCCGACTTTCTTATTGCAAATACGGTTAAAAATATCTTCTGCATAATCCCTTACGGCTTCTGTCTCTTCAATATTGGCAGTGTAAATAAACTTTCTACCTTCATGCTCTGTATTTAGTACGCCTTTTCCAACTAATCGACCTAAGATCGTTTTGATAGTGGATTGTGTCCAGTCCATTTTTTCTTGCAATACGGAAATGACTTTTTTACTAGTTACTCGATCATTTGCCCAAACTACACGCATGACTTCCCATTCTGCATCTGTGATATAAGTATTAAATTCTATTGTGCTCATTCTCCTTCCTCCCTAGTTGTCTACAGATGTAAACGAATATGTTTGAAAATAAGTTTACCATTGTAAACGAATTATGTCAAGTCTTTTTATTAAATTCTCACTTTTTTTGGGGTCAGTCCCTTAAAACATGCTATTTTTTTATCATTGATAAATATTAATAGCTAACTTTCCGAAAAAAACAACTATTTTTTTATACAAAAAAAGACATCCAAGAGAAAATTCTTGAATGTCTGTAAACGTTGATAGTATCGTATTGATTAACGTTTTTGAGAATTGTGATGCTTTTACGGGCCTTTTTCAAGCCTGGTTTTGAAAAGTATGGTTTTCAGTTGAACTAAAAACAGCACAAAATAAAGTCTTTTAAGAACGGTACCTACTAATTAATTTCATAAAATATTAATCAATATTTTTAAATAGGGGAATTTCTTAATTCAGAACCTTCATTCATACCATAACCCCACTTATCCTAATAAAGTTTGGAGAATTGGAATAACAATGATAAATAGAACCGTACTTAGAGTCACCACATTCGTAGAGAATTCCACATCTCCTTTTCCCTGATTAGCAAGGATTGGGAGAACAGCTAGAGCTGGTGTAGCGGACTGAATCATAAAGGTCTTAAATTCTACTGTTGCCATATTTGGGGCAAAGAATTTCAATACAAGAAGCATGATCAGAGGAGCTAGGATAAAGCGTCCAACCAAAGTGACAATTGTATCTTTATCAAAAGCAATAGTATTCAGGCCTGCCTTTGCAAGAACAATACCGATGTAAATCAGAGATAGCGGAGTGACGATATTTCCAACATAAGTTAAGGTATTCGTTGCGAAATCTGGAATAGAGATTCGGAGAATCAAAAATAGTAGAGCTACAAGAAAACCTATAAGCGGAGCTGGTAGCAATTTCTTCCAGTCAAATTTAGTTGTCTCCTTGCTTTGACCCGCTTTACTGTCGCTCGTCATCAAATACACGCCCAATGTCCAGGTGGAAATCGTGTTAGTGATATAGTAAATTAAGAAATAAGGAAGAGCCTGATCACCAAAAAGAGCAACGTTTAAAGGTAAACCAATAAAAAAATAGTATTGGCATTCACAAAGGTATTAATCATGGTTCCTCGACGTCCTGGACGGACTTTGAAAAGGACAACTGCAATATAAGCTACGATATATCCCAAGATAAATGCTACAAAAGTATAAAGGAGGCCTCCAGAAAGACTGATTAGTTTATCTAGTGTTAGGTATTTCATCACCGACACAAAGATTGAAGCTGGCAAGGCAACATTCATGATCAAACGAGATAGGTTTGCTCCAAAACTATCTCCAAACCATCCCTTCACCTGAAGAATATACCCCAAAATGATGATAGCGATAATCGGAATGATACTCGTAATCGAGGTTAAAAAAAGTGACATAGGTATCCTTTCTAAATTACTTAAGTCCAGAGCCCATATAAATCTGTCGCTAGAGAAGGATAGGCAAAAATAAATATTTGAACATCCTGCATCGTCACATCAAGATTGATGAGAATGGTTAGATAAAATGAATTATTTATATTCTGGATACCACTTCAAATCACGAACTGCTTTTGGCCATATCTGTTTCCTTAGCACGTGCAAGACCTTGCTCTTGTGCTTTTTTAGCGACTGCTTCTGCTACTTTAATAGAAACATCTGCTACATACTTGAATGGTGGCAAGACAGGAGCTCCTGGTTGGCCTGGATTGACAATACCACTCAATGAATGAGCCGCTGCTCCAATCATTTCATCCGTCAAAAGACTTGCTTCAGAAGCCAGCATACCTAGACCAAGACCTGGGTAAATCAAGGCATTATTTGCTTTGACCAATCACATAGTCTACACCTTTATAAGAAACCGTATCAGCAGGAATTCCTGTTGCGACAAAAGCTTTTCCATCTGACCATTCAATCAAATCTTTGGCACTAGCTTCTGCTAGCTTGGTTGGATTTGATAATGGGAATATCATTGGACGTTCTGTGTTTTCGCACATAGCTTCTACTATTTCTTTAGTGAAGGTATTAGGTTGAGTTGAAGTTCCTACAAGAATGGTTGGCTTCACAGTCTTCACTACTTCAGCAGGTCAGTCAACTTGTCTGCGTTACTAAAGTCAGCACGTTTCTTAGCAAACGGTTTTTGTTCAGGAGTTAGGTCATCCATGTCATCAAAGAGAAGACCTTGTTTATCAACCATAAAGAAACGTTTATAGGCTTCTTCTTCAGAAAGACCTTCACTCACCATTTCACGAAGAACACGAGAGGCAATTCCTGCACCCGCAGTACCACCACCATAGCAGAGATAAACTTGATCTGTTAATTTTTCACCACTAATATCCAGTGAACCAAAGATACCACCCAAGGTAACGATTCCTGTACCTTGAATATCATCATTAAAGGTCGGAATTTGTTTCCGGTATTTTTCAAGAATATTGGCAGCATTCAAGCGACCAAAATCTTCCCAGTGAAGGTAAAGTTTAGGAAAGAGACGTTCTGCTGTTTGAACGAATTGGTCAATGAAGTCGTAGTAACGATCTCCACGGACCCGTTCGTGACGATTTCCTAGGTAATTAGGATTGTTACGAAGTTCTTCACGGTTAGTCCCTGCATCGATGACTAAAGGAAGGACCATCGAAGGATCGATTCCAGCAGCACCCGTATAGACCATCAATTTCCCAACAGAAATATCAACACCATTTGTTCCCCAGTCGCCTATTCCAAGGATTCCTTCTGCATCTGTTACAACAATGAGACGAATCTCGCGCCCCCCGGCAGCGTTTTTCAAAGTAGCTTCAATATTTTCAGGATGATTAATATCAAGATATCCCGCATATTGGGGATCTACAAAGAGGTCACTATAGCCTTCAATCGTATCTGCAATGGTTGGGTCATACACAATTGGATTGAATTCTTCCAAATGCTGAGAAAAGAGATAATAGAAAAGAGTCCGGTTGGTATTAAAAATTTCCATTAGGAACAAACGTTTTTCCAAATCATTGGCTTTTGTTTGCATTTGTGCATAAGTTTGCGCTGCTTGTTCTTCAATCGTTTGAACATAAGGTGGCAGTATACCAATAAGGCCTAGTTCCTTTCGCTCCTCTAAGGTAAAGGCAGTTCCCTTATTAAGGAAAGGATTGTTTAAAATATCATGTGCTGTCATAGTGCAACCTCCTTTTTACTAATATTATACCATTAAAAATGAAACGTTTACAGAACTTTGTTGTTTATAAAATACAATCGTATACGCATATGTTATAATGAGTCTACGAGAACAATTTTCTAATAAACTCTTTTTATACTTAAAACACTATTATTGATGACACTTTTAAGTTGTTTTTATAAATTTCTGAACTCACAAAACCTCGACAATTACTCTTTCCTAAAAGTTTCGAGTATAGCAAAATAATCATAAAAATTGGCAATCCTAATCAAAAATAAGTATCCTCTAGGTTTGCTATATAATACTTTGTATTTTTTTCAAGGTGTTTCTTTTGTCATACAAAACTTGTATTCTATTTATATGACAACTAAAAACTACTTACAACAATATATTTCCCAAAAAGTGAAATATTTTCGAACACAAAACAAAATGAGCCAGGAAGAACTTTCGGAACAAGCGGGACTCGGGCTTAAGTATATCAATCAACTTGAAAACCAAAATGTGAATCTGACCATTCACAGTCTTGAAAAAGTGATTGACGCCCTAGAGATGACCCCAGAGGAATTTTTTTCAATTTTGATAGCCTTGAATCAACCTCTGATAAGACTGACAATCTTTTCACTCAAAAGAATCAACATGAAGATCAAACAGCTCCCTATTGATAGACGAGATAAGATGTTGGTCATTTTTGAAAGTATCTTAGATAATCTTTGAGATTCCTGACTCACTTACATTTTAACCAGCGAATACTCGTATAGTCAAATTGTGGGATACGGATAAAATTTATTTATCTGGTGATTTCCACTTATTTTTTCTCCAATTAATGAAAGTGAGCCCATATGAATTTAAAAGATCTACAATATTTTTATGACCTCTGCCAGCTTCAATCCTATACGGAAGTAGCAAAACAACATAAAGTCAGCCAACCATCTATTTCTTATGCTATCAAGCGCTTAGAGGATTCCTTTAACTGCAAATTGATTCACCCCGATCCCTCGCATCGTTCCTTCAAACTAACTCCTCAAGGACAAATCCTTCTGAAGCATACTGAACTGATTTTACCTGAGGTTATTTCTACTCGCAAAGAAATTAATCGCTCCTTGGCACAATACTCTACTGTAGGATTCCCTCCTATTATCATTCAGTATCTCTTTGCTGCCTTAAACGAAAAAGATAAATTCGATTTTTTAAAAAAGGTACGCCCTATCCGCGGTGGCTCCGTAGAATTATTAAACCTTCTCCTCAATGGAAACCTTGATGCAAGCCTACTCGGCTTGATTGAACCACTCAACCATCCTTCAATAGAGACACATGAACTCTTTCATAAAGAACTGTACGTCGTTTTATCTAAGAATCATCCTCTTGCTACTGCTTCTTCCCTCGCTTTTGAAAATTTAGTAGATCAATCCTTTATTCTTTTAGACGAACACTTTGTTCACCTGAAAGCTTTTGAACTACTTAATCAAAAGCATCAAAACAAGGCAGAAGTATTTTTTAAGAGTGACGACATTGTCATTATTAAAGAACTTTTAAAGAAAGGGATTGGCGTTAGTTTACTAGCTGATATGGCACTTTCTGATGAAGATGATGATTTAATAAAAATCCCTCTGATACCGGAGGACCAGATTACATTTACAGTTTATTACGCTTATCTTAAATCAGCTACACTGTCATCAGAAATAGAGGCTTTATTTAATCTCATTAAATCATATGAATAGAAAAACTCTAACTATCAACTGCCTGATAGCTAGAGTTTTTTACATTATAAGTATTAGAGTAAAGTACGAAGAAATAGGATATTATCGACGAATCTTTTCATTTACCTAATACCCTTCAACCAGATTCTTAATTATCAATCTCATAGTATCAAAAAAAGCATCCCGTATATTCGATACGAAATGCTTAATAAGTGT
>BNJU01001298.1_pt1 | contig 41440 bp, 34 predicted proteins | sample 8539281 | NCBI WGS metagenome assembly BNJU01 (sample SAMD00202456, study PRJDB9452) | human saliva metagenome | isolation source: human saliva | place: Japan
CCACTTGCGTTGCATCGCTCCACCATGCGTTAAGGCTATCAGCGACGCCTGGCAGCACACTCCCCTAGTCCGCCAATCGCTGGGAGACCACCGTCGTGATTCCGTCATGTATCGTCATTCAGCGGAAGAATGCTCTACGAGGGGCACTACTTTTCCGGATAGCTTTTCCTGTCCACCGCTGTCCTGCTGCTCTCGACCTACGAGGGGCGCACCTCCATCGCCGGCCAGGACCTCACCCAGCTGAGCCAGAAGCAGTGGACACGCAAGCGCCTCGAGCTGCTGGGCTTCATCTTCCAGGACCACGAGCTCCTGCCTTACATGCGTATCGGCGATCAGCTCGAGCTCGTTGCGAAGCTCAAGGGACAGAAGGACAAGGCCGCGCGTCAGGCGGAGGTCCGCTCCCTCATGGAGGACCTGGGTATTGAGACCTCCTACGCCAAGTACCCGCGCCAGATCTCAGGTGGCCAGAAGAAGCGCGCGGTGATCGCTCGCGCCTTCATCGACAACCCGCAGCTGATTCTCGCCGACGAGCCAACCGTCAGCCGAGACCCAGATCGCGGCCGGGAGATCGCCCAGCTGATCTGCAAGGAAGTGAAGTCAAAGAATAAGAGCGCCATCATGGTGACGCATGTTCGCTCGATCTTCCCCTACATGGACACGATCTACGCGCTCACGCGCGGCACACTCACAAGGCTCTAGGCCTGGGAGCGGCGAGTGCTCCACGCGTTTAGGACCGATCTTGAACCTACTTACACATGCAATCTCCACGTTAGAACTTGTATTTAAAGACAACTTTCACACGCTTTACAGTTACACCACACCCGTACAACGAAAGGTGCTACAGTTCAGAAAAAGTTCACCGACGAACGGAACAACAATGTCGACAGCACACGGCAATCACGGCGCACGATGGGTGCGAGCCTCCCTCCAGGTAAACCCTTATTCCTATCACGGAAACGTAAGTCCATCAAATAGATTTGCCACAGAAGAACTATATAACCGGGCTCTCATTGAACAACTCAAAAAACTAAACATCGAAATTATTGCAGTAACCGACCACTGGTGCGTTAATAGCGCAACCAAATTGATCGAAGAGGCAAAGAATAACGGTATCACGGCACTACCCGGATTCGAAGCAAATTCGAATGACGGGGTACACATTCTTGTCATCTTTCCCGAAGACACACCTTTTGCCCAAATTAATGCAGCAATTGGGATAGCAGGAGGCGAACCCGGACAGGAATCAGGGCCCGGAACGGAGACAACGAACGCTATCATCGACAAGATGACACAACGCGGAGCACTTGCAATCCCAGCACATGCCAACATGGAAAATACGGGACTGTTTAAGCTGCGCGGCAAATCCCTGGCAAACATAATCGCAAACGAAAACCTAACAGGAATAGCTACATCAATCCTCGATCTAAACAAATTCGAAGAAACAGAACGAAAAATTTTTGATCGAGAAAGTCCATTCAAACGAGCGCATAAGCTAGCAAAAATCTATTCCGACGACATTTGCTCGCCTGAAAAATTGAGTGAGGACGGTGCTACAAGCTGGTTCAAGATTACAGAACCCTCACTCGAAGCCATCAAAACAGCACTCAAGAGTCCGGACACAAGAGTCCGATTAATAGAGCCAAACAACACTCAAATCAAGTCGATCGATTCCATTACTTGGGATAACGGATTTTTCAGTGGGGTGACAGTACCATTCAACCAAGAACTCACAACTATCATTGGCGGACGAGGAACAGGAAAGTCAACAATAATTGAGAGCATTAGGTACGCACTCAACATCAATCCGCTTACCCCGCAGATCGAAGAGGAGCATAAGTCACTGATTAACGAGGTGATAGGGCTTGGCACGACCATCGAACTCAAAGTGACAGGTGGACTAACTACAAGTAAACAGTACACAATATGCAGAACGGTCGGCGAGCCTACTACCATCGTCCGCGACGAGGACGGACATATCACTCAACTCGATCCGAAAGAGATTATTGAAGGAATCAGTATCTTCAGCCAACATGAACTATCTGAGCTCTCCCGACAGGGTGCAAAACTCGCCGACATGGTTCTGCAGCTCCGCGGCGAAGATATATCACAATTTGACACAAATAAGACAATTGTTGACCTTGAGGAAAACCTAAATATGATTGAGTCAAGCGAGCGAGAACTTGATCAGATCGAAGACAGCCTCTCCAGAAGGGAAAAGCTCCTAGAAATAATCACCGAGTATGAAGAATCGAATCACGCAAAAGTATTTCAGGAGCAAAATGCAATCAAGTCACATTCAGAACGAATTACAACAACACAGAGAGGTGTTCAAAAGATATTTTCAGATCATTCAACACATATCCAGAAGACTATCGAAGACATCAACAATAAATTCGTCTCAATAATATCCGACGAACCAATTGGCGACTCAGATTTGGCATATTTAATCCAATCACAGACCACTTACATCAATAGCACTGTGTCACAGATTTCAGAGACCCTCGCACAACAACTTAGAGAGTGTGAAATAGAATTTCAGGGATTTGTTACACAGCTAACCGAACTAAAGGACACATGGGACACATCATCTGAGCCTAAACTTTCAAGCCTTGATAAATCGATTCAATATCTCCAATCGGCTGACATTAACATTAGACGATATAACGATGCAAAGCGATTTAGAGCAACTCAAAATACTCGAACCGCAGAAACAACAGATTCTCAAAAGCCTTGAGAGGCTCAAATGCGACCGAGCTTCGCTTTTAACTAAGTTAACTCAATTGTCAACATGTAAAGGTAAGGCACTAAAAGAGTGTGCAAGAGCAATTAACAAAAAGACTAAAAATAAGGTCGTCATCGAAGTCCAATCCGAGGAAAACACCGATGCTGCATTCCGCGTGATTGATCAAAGACTCACGGGCCAGAAGCACAAGATTCGCGCCGCAATCGAGGCAGAGGAGTTCAGCATGTCTTCTTTCATTGAAGATTTACGCAACGCATATGCACACAATGACACTTCAGGTCTTGCGGAACGTGGGATTACCGAGGCGCAACGTTCGAACTTAATTTCCAATGCAGAGTTTCTGATCCGCAGACTTGAGCATATTACTCTAATTTCTCACTAAGCATTAAACTCAACACTTCTCAAATAGGCGAAAAAGTGAATTTCAGGAAGCTAACCCAATTATCCAAAGGCCAGCGCGCAACAGCGCTATTGCTAATTCTATTGACAGACACAAAGAAGCCGCTCATTATCGATCAACCTGAAGACGACCTGGATAATCGCTTCATTTATGATGGCGTTGTAACACAACTTCGAAAGCTCAAAGGTAAACGTCAAATCATTGCATCCACACACAATGCAAATATTCCAGTTCTCGGGGATGCCGAACTTGTTCTAACTCTTCACGCCAGCAGTAATCACTCAGAGTTGGATCTTAAGTCCGTCGGATCGCTTGACCTTGTTCCCGTACGAAAGAGCATTGAAAGTATTTTAGAAGGAGGTGTTGAAGCGTTCAGTTCAAGGCGTAGAATTTATGGTTTTTAAACTGACTCTTCGCGTTTGAGGGTGTAGGTGTGGTGGGTTGGGTTCGGCGTGTCGTGGCCGTGTAGGGGTCGAGGTCTTTCGATGATGAGGGGTTCCTACACCGTCCATCCGAAAGACCTCGACATGCCCAATACTACCTTTGATCGCCCTGACCTGAGCGCGTTCACGCGCCTGGATGACCTGGGACTGGAAGTGACCGGCCAGCGCATTGAGCCAGACCACGCAGTGTTGGCATGCCGCATCACTTGTGAGGATCGGTGGTGTCGCCGCTGCGGGTGCCAGGGCGAGGCGCGTGACACGGTAGTCAGGCGCTTGGCGCACGAGCCTTACGGGTGGCGTCCCACGATTTTGCACGTGAGCGTGCGCCGCTACCGGTGCCCAGAGTGCGCTCACGTGTGGCGTCAGGATATGAGCCAAGCGGCCGATCCGCGCGCCAAGCTCTCACGGGCGGCAGTGCACTGGGCACTCACTGGGCTGGTCGTCCACCATTTGACGGTGGCGCGTATCGCCCAGGCCCTGGGCATGTCCTGGAATACCGCTAACACCGCAGATCCTGCCTACTCACCGCGCGTCAGCAGCACCAGATACTCGATCTGTTTTCCAACGACGAGCACGTCGCCCTTGAGGTCACCTGGAGCGTCTACCAGAACATCACCCGACGCCTACCGCTCATCCAACGCGCGTGGGGGAAAGACTTTGATGCACGAGGAAATCGCTCGCCTCAACTCCACAGGCATGCCCTCCTCCCTCACCGAGCTCACCACCTTTGGGCAGGACACTCAAAAGCCGAGCCGCAGACATCCTGGCCTACTTCGACCACCCACACACCAGCAACGGCCCCACCGAAGCCATCAACGGCCGCCTCGAACACCTACGCGGCTCCGCCCTCGGATTCCGAAACCTCACCCACTACATCACCCGAGCACTCCTCGAAACCGGAGGACTCAAACCCCAACAACACCCACAATTATGAAGAGCCATAAATGCAGACTAACTTACCAGTGACAAGTCCTCTTTCGCCGATAACTACTTAGACCTCTTAGCATCATTAACAAACCAAAGAGCACTAGAGGCACACCCACAGCATTCGACATAACGTTGTGATTGCAGCGATTCCGTCACCCAAAGCAGACTACAGTCAAACCGCCACAATTTCTCTTGTATTTTTAAAACATGCCTCAAAGTTACAACACTTGACTGATGAATATGAAACACTGTCAAGATGCGGCTAGTATTGAAACCGTGAAAAGTACACACTTCGACTGAAGGGTCAGCAATGAAACCTCTCACCTCACGACTGTCAAACGAACGAATCGAAGAGCTACTCGGATTCGTAAAAAGCGGAAAACTCGAACACGAGAAGATCCAATCGTACGTGAACGATCAAGCACGTCTGGCAACCATCGGCCACATCTCAAAGACCGAGTGGACTCGCATCGCCGCATCACGTTTCGGTTATCGCTTTAGCCAAGACGGTATCTTCGCCCCGAACAGCGGTCCCGACAAGGCTAACTACCCATGGTTTCCTGTGGCAGAGGCGTTTGAAGACCTGGCCGAAGCTTTCGACGCTCTCGGAATCTTCATCTACTCAGATTCCGATCCGGAATTGATCATCGGATACAAGGGGAATGATCCGTTGAACTCGTCAAACAGCTAGTCAAATATAAAGGGCTTGCCACTTCCTTTGGTAGTACAACGTGTCTGACACTCACCAAGAGAAGCCACACAGCGGTCGAGGTCCAATGCGGTTCGGCTTTCAACGACCGGACTTGGGCCTCGACCCGGCTTTTGTCGCTGATATGCATTCAAACTCAAAGCGCATATTGCATCGGCTGAACGTTGCGGGTTTCTGCCCTAGTCCGCCAAGCGCTGGGACACCACCCTCGTGATTCCGTCACGCATCGTGACGCCGTACAGGGCGTCCGCTATCTCCATGGTTCGCTTCTGATGCGTGATAACAATGAGCTGCGACGTCTCCTGCAGCTCCTTGAAGATGGTGAGCAGGCGCGTCAGGTTCATGTCGTCCAGGGCGGCCTCGACCTCGTCCATGACGTAGAACGGAGACGGGCGCGCCTTAAAGATCGCGACCAGGAACGCGATCGCGGCCAGGGAACGCTCGCCGCCCGACAGCAGCGACAGACGCTTCACCTTCTTGCCGGCGGGCCGAGCCTCGATCTCGATGCCAGTCGAGAGCATGTCCTCCGGATCGGTGAGCACCAGGTCCCCCTGGCCGCCGGGGAAGAGCACACCGAACACATGGTCGAACTGCTTGCGCGTCTCCGCGAACGCGGCCGTGAAAGCCTCCTGAACCAGGCGGTCCACGTCTTGCACGATACGCAGCAGATCCGCCTTCGACGCCTTGAGGTCCTGCACCTGATCCACCAGGAACTTATGCCGCGCCGCCAGCGCCTCATGCTCCTCGAGCGCCAGCGGATTCACGCGCCCCAGCTTCTCCAGGTCCTTCTGGGCTGTGGCGAGCGCGCGCTCCTGCTCGGCGCGCATGTACGCGCGTGGCTCGGCGGCTTCGGCTTTCTCCACGTCGTCGGGGTCGAGGGGGCAGCACCGGCACCATCACCTCCGGCCCGAACTCCGCGATCAGCTGCTCTGGCTCAAGCGAAAGTTCCTCAAGGGCACGCCGCTGCAGGTCCTCGACGCGCATCCTCGTCTGTTCGACCGCGATCTTGCCCTGGTTCGCTGAGTTCATCGCATCCGCCAGCTCCGCGTTCATCCGGTCCAGGGCGCGGCGCGCATCCGAGACCTCCCGGGAGACCTGGGAACGTCGAGCGCTCAACCGGTCGCGTTCGGTGGCGGCACGGGACAGGGCACGCTCGGCGGCCTCCAGCGCGATGCGCGCGGCCGCCTCCACGTCCGAGGCCGTGGCCAGTTCCGTCTGTCTCACCGCCTCGCGCCGGGCATAGCGGGCGCGCTCCTCACGCTCGGCGGCGGCAGCCTGGCGCAGGGAACGGGCGCGGGCGGCGGCGCGCCGCGATTGATCTTCGAGGGTGCGTAAGCTCAGCCGAGCCTCGTTTTCTGTCTCGCGGGCCTGGCGCGCGGCGCGGGACGCAGCATCCGCACGGGCCTGGGCATCTTCGAGGGATTCGGGCGATCCCACCGAGTCGGCTCTCTCGAGGCGTGCGCGAGCGGCCACGTCCTGTTCCCGGGCCCATTCGACCTGTTCGTCAGCGCGTCGGGCTACGTCGCGGGCGCGCTCGGCCTCGGCACGGGCTGCCTGCGCCGCCGACTGGGCACGGGCCAACTCCTGGGCCTCTTTCGCGTGCTGCGCATCCTCTGCACGCAGGGCCTTGAGCGCTTCGTTCGCCTCCTTGATGCACCGATCCAGCTGCACGTTCGCATGGGCGAGTTCATTGGAGACTGCGTCCATACGGACACCTGCCTCCTTCGCTCGCACGCTCGCTTGCTCGAAATCGGCGCGCACGGACAGCACCGACGAGGCCTGCCGACCTCCCTCGACCGACCACGCGCGCAGCACGTCGCCGCCGGGCGTGACGACGGCCCGCACGCCCATCAGGGCGAGCACCGCAGGCGCACACTCAGCGGAGCACGCGACGACCCCATCCAGCAGTGCCGCTAGCGGCGCAGCACCGCCCTCGCAGGTGACGACCGAGCGTAGCCACGCGGCACCCTCGGGTAGCTCCGCAGCACCGAGAGCACCGGGGGGAAGCAACAATAGGCGACGCGGCCGTGGCCTCCCCCGTCCTCAGGGTCTCCTCCGCGCGCCCCTGGTCACCGGGCGCAACGACGAGGCGCAGGGAACGACCGGCGGCGCGTGCCGCGTCCAGCTCGCCCATGCCTCGGGCCAGGGAATCCACGACAACGGCATCCGCGAAAGGGGCGAGCGCGGCAGCGACGGCGTCCTCATACCCGGGGGTGATGCGCAGGAGGGGCGCGACCTGGCCGAGCACTCCGGGCTTCCCCAACAGCTCGGCGGTGCCGTCCTCGGGGGCCAGCAACTGCTTGAGCGCGTCGCGGCGAGCCTCCCAGCGGGCCCGCTCGGCTCGAGCCTCGCGCTCGACGCCCAACAGCTCGTCCACGTGGGCGCGCGCAGCGTCACGGCACGCGGACGCCTCCGCGTGTGCGCGCCCCGCTCCCCCGCTTGAATCGGTGGATAATCCATCCTTATCGAACGCACTGTCAGCCGCCGATCCCGCTGCCCCCGGCACGGCGGCCTCCGCCGCAGCAGCGCGCTCCTGAGCGCCCTGGTACGCGCTCCACGCACGCTCGGCCTCGGCGTGGGCGGCCTCCAGGCGCGACGCGGCCGTGGAGACGTCACCCGTCAGGCGTGCGACCTTCTCACGGTGGTCGGCGATGACGCGGTTGACGCGGGCCAGCTCGCGGGAGGCTGCCTCGTCGGTGTCCTCAGCTGCCTCGCGTGCGCGAGTCGCAGACGTCAATGCAGAGCGCGCGACTTCAACCTGCCCGGCCACAGCGGCGTCTTCGGTGCCGGCGACGCGGGCGCGCTCGTCGAGCACATCGGGATCCTCGCCAGCCGGGGGAGGCTCGGGGGTCGCGCGCAGAGCAACCTTCTGCGTGGCCGCCATGAGGGTTCCGCGCAGGCGCTCAGTGAGAGTGGTCAGCGACTGCCAGTCCGCCGACGCCTGCTCGAGCGCGGGCGAGGAGGAACGCTCAGCTTCCTCGAGGGACGACAACGACACGCGCGACGCAGCGATCTGCGCCTCCAGCGTGGCGCGGCGCTGCGCGGCCGACTCATCCGAAGCTTCGAGAGCAGCCAAGCGCGAGAGGGCCGACGCCAGGTCGTCCGCGAGCAGACGGGCCTTCGCGTCGCGCACGCGCGCCTGGATGAGTGAGGCGCGCCGGGCAATGCGTGCCTGGCGGGCCAACGGCTTCAGCTGGCGGTGAATCTCGGCCGTCAGGTCGAGGACGCGCACAAGATTTGCGTCCATGTCCGCGAGTTTCTTGAGCGCTCGCTCCTTGCGGCGGCGATGTTTGAGGACGCCTGCGGCCTCTTCGATGAAGCCGCGCCGTTCCTCGGGTGTAGAAGACAGGATCGCATCCAACTGCCCCTGGCCCACGATGACGTGCATCTGGCGCCCCATGCCCGTATCGGAGAGCAGCTCCTGGACGTCCAAGAGCCGCACGGGCGAGCCGTTGATGGAATACTCCGAGCCGCCCCCGCGGAACAGGGTGCGGCTGATCGTCACCTCCGAGTACTCAATGTCGAGCAGCCCGTCGGCATTGTCGATCGTCAGGTCCACCTGGGCGCGCCCCAACGCCGCGCGCCCAGATGTCCCCGCGAAAATAACGTCCGCCATGTTCGAGCCGCGCAGCGCGCGTGCTCCCTGCTCGCCCATGACCCAGGCGAGAGCATCAACGACGTTCGATTTACCTGACCCGTTGGGGCCGACGACGCACGTGATACCCGGCTGGAGGGCGAGCGTGGTCGCACTGGCGAAGGACTTAAATCCCCGCAGCGTCAGGGTTTTGAGATGCATCCTTGCAGGTTACAGGCCCCTCAGTAAATCTCGGGGAACCACAGGGCGATTTCGCGCATCGCGCTGTCCACGGAGTCCGAGCCGTGGATCAGGTTCTCCATGTGGGGGCTGTTCCACGCGCGACCCAGGTCGCCACGGATCGTGCCGGCGGGAGCGGTCGTCGGGTCGGTCGACCCCATGAGGACGCGCATGCCCTCAACGACGCGCTGGCCTTCAACGATCATGGCGACGACGGGGCCGGAGCTCATGAACTCAAGGAGTCCCTCGAAGAAGGGCTTGCCCTTGTGCTCGGCGTAGTGCTCGGCCAGCAGCTCACGGGTGGCGACCATGAGCTTGAGGCCCTTGATCGTGTAGCCCTTGGCCTCGATGCGACGCAGAATCTCGCCGGTCAGGCTGCGGGCGTAGCCGTCGGGCTTCACGACGATGAGGGTGTGCTCCAGGGTGGGGTCGAGAAGGTGCTGGGGTTCCAGCAGAACACTCTTAGCGCTCACGGTGTCTCCTGTGATAGTGAGGGTTACCTAATTGGTCCTTTCAAGCATATCCGTCAGCGCTGCGACCGCGGCTGTGGCGTCGGCCCCATTGGCTTCAATGTGGACGGTCGCGTCTTGCCCAACACCGAGCGTCATCAGGAGGAGCATAGACGTTGCGTCCACGCCGTTGACCGTGATCTCCGCGTCAAAGGTTGCCGCCAGGCGCGTGAAGGCGGCAGCGGGGCGCGCGTGCAGGCCGACAGGATCCGCAACGACAGCGTCTCCTTCGGCGTGGGGAACGCATCGCTCCAACGAGGCCGGGGCTTCCCCCGCTCCCCCGCTGACAGGCACGGTGGCCGGGCTGGGTGCCTCCTGGGCGGGCGCGTCGTTCAGGCGCGGGGCGAGGGCGGCTGCGGCCTCGGCGACCTGGTCGAGGTCGTCGCCGACCTGGGCGCGAACCGAAGAGGTGACGGCTCCTTCGACGAGGGCGGTGTCGACGAAGCGCACGCGCTCGGGGTCGTCACTCATCTCGATGACCGATTCGACGGTCATCGTGGCCGAGCCGAGGTCGGTGAGGACAATGACGCCGCTGCCCTCCCCGTCCACTGCTGCGAGGGCGGCCTCGAGGGCCGCCTCCACGCGGTCGTAGGAGGTGCCGATGCGGCCGTCGTCCGTGCCCCCGGCAGCCTCGAAGCGTACGTCGGGGGCCATCTGGGCGGCCAGCTCGCACACGCCGGCGGCGAGGGAGGCGGAATGGGAGACGATGACGAAGGAGACGCGCGCGCTCATGCGTCCTGGCTCTCGGTGGCTGCGCGCGCGGCGGCGCGCAGAATGAGGGAGGTGGAGACGGCACCCGGGTCGAGGTGCCCGATGGAGCGCTCGCCCAGATAGGAGGCGCGACCCTTCGTGGCGCGCAGGGGTTCGGTGGCGGCGGCCCCTGCCTCGGCGGCCGTGGCGGCTGCTTCCAGGACAACGCCCGCGTCTCCGCCCGCCTCAGCGACCGCGCGGGCGGCCTCGAGGGCCGGGGTCCACGCGTCCACCATGGTCTTTTCACCCGTGGTGGCCTTGCCGCGCGCCTGGATGCCACTCAGGGCACCCTCGATGACGGCGACCACGCCCACGCCGTCCAGGTCGCCGCCACCGGCGGCCTTGGATGCACGCAGGAACGCGGTCCCGTACAGGGGTCCGGCGGCACCGCCGACCGTGGACATGAGGGTCTTGGCGACCGTCTTGAGAACCTCTGCAACGCTGCCCGGCTGGGCCTCGCTGAGGGCTTCAACCGCAGCGCGGAAGCCTCGGTCCATGTTCTCGCCGTGATCGCCGTCCCCGATCGCTCGGTCCAGGTCCACCAGGTAGTCACGGTGCTCGGCAACCGCACTCGCCGACAGTTCGATCCACCGCTGTGCCCACTGCGCATCCAGGCTCATCGTTTCTCTCCTTCTTCCTTGCTACGGTTGATTACTTCCAGGCGACCGTGTTCACGGGCGCGTCGAAGAGTTCGAGCAGCTCGTCGTCGGCGCGCATGAGGGTCACGGAGACGCCGGGCATCTCCAGACTGGTGACGTAGTTGCCAACCATCTGGCGGGCGATCGCGATGCCGTCCTTCTTCAGCAGAGCGGCAAGCGCGCGGAAGCAGATGTAGAGCTCGGAGATGGGGGTGCCGCCCATGCCGTTAACGAGGGCGACGACGCGCTCGCCCTCGGTCAGGCCGAGGTCACCACGCACGCGCTCGTAGAGTTCGGCGATGAGGGCATCGGCGCTCTCCATGGAGCCGCGGCGGTATCCGGGTTCGCCGTGAATACCGATGCCCAGCTCGATCTCATCCTCGCCCAGGTCGAAGGAGGGCTTGCCAGCGTGGGGCACGGTGCAGGGGCCCAGGGCCAGGCCCATCGAGCGAGTCTGGTCGTTGACCTTGGTGGCGATGCGGGCGACTTCCTCCAGGGCGTCGCCGCGCTCGGCAGCCGCGCCCGCAATCTTCTCCACGAAGATGGTACCGGCGACGCCGCGGCGCCCCGCCGTGTAGAGGGAGTCTTCGACGGCCACGTCATCGTTGACGATGACCGTGGAGACCTGAATGTCCTCCATATCGGCCAGCTCGGCCGCAGTCTCGAAGTTGAGGACATCGCCCGTGTAGTTCTTGACGATGTGCAGGACGCCTGCCCCGCGGTCGGCAGCCTTCGTGGCTTCCAGGATCGGGTCGGGGGTCGGCGAGGTGAACACCGCACCGGGCACGGCCGCGTCCAGCATGCCTTCTCCGACGAAGCCCGCGTGCAAAGGGTTCGTGCCCGGATCCGCCGCCGGAAACGAGGCCGACCTTGCCCTCGGCTTTAGGAACGGCGCGGGTGACGAAATCGGGCGAGTAGTGAACATCGACGAGGTCGGGGGTGGGCCAGGGCGAATCCCTCCAGGGTTTCGCGGACGACGGCGTGAACATCATTGACGAGCTTCTTCATGGTGCCTCCTTGCAAAATGCTCATCTTTTCTTGTAGTCGAGATAATCGTGCCACGTTCCATACAAAAACCCAACTGAGGCGGCCGCCACAGGGCGACCGCCTCAGGGGTGATTCAGTTCATCGCGGAGAGTGGCCCGCGAGCGCCAGCATTTCACCGGCCAGCATCACTGAGCCAAACACTAGGACTCCGCTGCGATCCGCGGGCTGCGCCCCGGCCTCGGCGATTTCGGCTGCACGATCGACCGCGTCGGCCAGTGATTCGCGCACATCTACCCGGTCGGGACCGAAGACCTCTTCCGCGATCTCTGCGAGCCGTGCGACGTCGGCTGCGCGTTCGCCCGGCATCTGCGTGACGACGAGGTGGTCGAGGAAGGGTTCGACCTCGGATAGGACGCCTTCGATGTCTTTGTCTCCCATCGCCGCGTAGACGCCGGCGATGCGCGCGAAGGCGAAGGAGGATTCGATGGCTTCGCGCAGGGTGGCTGCGCCCGCGGGGTTGTGCGCGGCGTCCACGATGATCGTGGGTGAATGGCGCACGACTTGCATGCGTCCGGGGCTCGATGCGTTCATGAGGCCTTGCTCGACGATGCGCCCATCTAGGCCGCGACCGCCCATGAAGGCTTCGACGGCGACGAGGGCCGCGGCTGCGTTGTGCGCTTGGTACTGGCCGAACAGCGGGACGAAGACGTCTTCGTAGACCGCGGAGGGCGTACGGATGGTGACCATCTGGCCGCCGACGCCCATCTGGCGGTCCATGACCTCGAAGTCGCGGCCTTCGACGCGTGCGATGGCGTCGACGGTGCGGGCCTGCTCGAGGAGGATGTCGAGGACTGCTTCCTGCTGCTTCATGATGACGACGACCTGGCCGAGTTTGATGATGCCAGCTTTTTCGCGCGCGATCTCTTCGATCGTGGAGCCGAGCCATTTCGTATGGTCCAGGGCGATCGGTGTGATGACGGAGACGCCGGCGTCGATGACGTTCGTGGCGTCCCAGCGTCCGCCCATGCCGACCTCGACGACGGCGGCGTCGACCGGGTAGTCGGCGAAGGCCGCGTACGCCATGATCGTGAAGACCTCGAAGAAGGACAGGCGTGGGCCGCCCTCTTCCTGGCTGCGCTCGTCCACCATGCCGACGTAGGGGGCGATATCCTCCCAGGCGCGTACGAAGCCCTCGCGCGTGATCGGGTGGCCTTCCAGGGAGATGCGCTCGCGTACGTCGAGCAGGTGCGGGCTCGTGAAGCGGCCTGTCTTCATGCCGAACGCGGTCAGCAGCGAGTCGATCATACGAGATGTGGATGTCTTGCCGTTCGTGCCCGTGATGTGGATTGACGGGTAGGCGTTCTGCGGGTCGCCCAGGATGTCCAGGGCGAGCTTCACCCGGTCGAGGGTGGGGTCGATGTCGTGCTCGGGGGCGCGCGCGACGATGGACTGGTAGATCTCCTGCACGCGGGCGTCCAGGGCGATGTCGTCCTCGGCTTTGGCCAGCGCTGCCTCGTGGGAGGCGCGTTCCTCGCGCTCCTCGGCGGCGTCGTCGGCGAAGTCCTCGTCCACCTCACCCTCGATCTCGGCGAGGACGGAGGGGTCGGGTCCCAGCAGCAGCGAGTGCTCAACGAGGGCGCGTAGGGCGGCCTCGCGCTCGCTCTCCTCAGCCTGCGGGTCGGCAGCCGTGCCGCCGTCCTCGGGTTCGGGGGCCTCGTCGGCCGCTTCCAGATACGGGATCAGGTCGGCGGGGATGCCGCCTCGCTGGTCGTCGTGGGTGGGCTCTTGCCCGAAGAACGATTCGCTGCCATGTTTCCTCCGCGGCTCGCAGTGTCTCCGCTATTTTACCGGCCCGCGCCGCGCGAGCGGCTTGTTCCGCCGGTCACGGCGCGTTTGCGCCCCGACGATCCTCTCATCGACGAGGCTGTGGCTCGAACGGCGGTCCACTGTCCTGACGGGGCGAGTAAGATGGGAGGGAACAAGAAAGAATGAGATATGGAGGACCCCCATGGGCAAGTGGTTCGGCCAAGCAAGCGAGATTGAAGAGCTGCGCACCGAAAACCGCCGACTGAAGGAGCAAGTCGCAACCCTTGAGGCGCGCCTGCGCGCCGCCTACGCAGACGCCGGAATCACGGCTCTGGCCGATCCCTCCTCCCCCCACTGCTTCCACCGATCCGCTCGCCCCCGCCACGACCTCGTCCCTGGAAGTGAGCGACGCCGAAATGGAGTTGCTGGCTACGGGCCCGAAAATCGCGGCAGTCAAGGCATACAAGGACCGCACCGGCGTAAGCCTCAAGGCAGCCAAGGCCGCGATTGACGCCGTGCCCGTGCCCACATCCGCGATCGTCTCCACCAGCCGCGAGCTGACGGATGCCGAACTCCAGATGGTGGCCGACGACCACCTCATCAGCGCCATCAAGGCATACAAAGACCGCACCGGCGTCGACCTGAAAACCGCCAAAGCAGCTATTGATGCGGCTCGCTGAGCGCTTACTGATAGGATGCCCCTCACGCGCGCGCTCTCATGCGCGCGTGACACGATAAGGATGAGACATGCTGCTCGTTGAAGAACGTGAGGAAAACGGCTGGATCCGCTCCACGTTCAACCTAACGTACCGCATCACATGGGACCAGCTGCTCCAGGCCGTGCACGGGGCGTACCCGTACTTCGCCAACCCACAGGTCTTGGTCAACGGCACGCAGATCTCCGTGGCCAAGCAGTCGGACATCCTCACAATCCCCGAAGACCGCGCGATCATACTGCGCGGCATCTCCACGGTCCTCAACGCCCCCCTGATGATCACATTCCGCAATCAGAGCCAAGCGGTAGCGGTATCCGTCGGCAGCGTCAACCAAGAGTTCCGCAACACCACCTACGAGAAGTACAACAAGTCGATGTCTCAGCTCATGGACTCCATGGAGATCATGATGCACCTGCACGCGGCCAAGCCCAACGGGTCCAGCACCCCCACCCACGGCTGAACACCCACACACCTTCGGCGAACAACGACGCGAGAGGAGCAGTGCCATGTATCTTGAAGGACAACACGTCGATAGCGGCTGGATTCGGTCAACGTTCACGCTGACGCACCGCGTCTCGTGGCAGCAAATGCTCCAAGCGGTCTACGCCGCATTCGACTACTTCACGGAAATCGTGATTTTCGTGGACGAGAAAAGCCAGCGCATCAAGTCACGCGACGACGTCCTGACGATCCCCGAATCCTCAAGCATCGCAATCGCTGGCATCTCCACGGTGTTCAAAGTCCCCATGTCGATCTTCTTCTACACGCAGGTGCAATTCTCCAACGTGCGCCTCAAATGCGTGAGCGAAGAACTCTACGGCCTGGACTACGAGCGCTACAACAAGATGGTCTGTCCGCTCATGAACGCCCTCGAGCTGGCAATGTTCAGAAAGCCCGCTAAGCCCAGCCGCGGGCATAAGGGAAGCAAGGGGCCACGGCGCAGCAAAACAGACAAGCCCGCCCACACGGCCTCTTCGCCCGTGGCGTCAAAAGTCGCGGACACCGGACAGCAAACCCAAGCGAGTACTGTCTCCCACGCAGGAGCGCACGCGCACAGCGACAGGGGCAGCTCCGCGCCCCAGCGTCCCACAGCAGACAGGCCCTCGCAGCCTGCGCACGGTCCTCAGGCTCCCACGCGTGCCGTGTCCCCGATCCTGGCTCCTCCTGTTCAGTCAACCCCGGCTCCCCCGCGACCGTACGCAGCTCCCCCGATCCCGCAACCGCCAGGACGATAGCGGCTGGGATCGCCGTTTCCTGACCTGCATCACCACAGAGAATCGAGCTTCCGTGCCCCCCGAGCCGCACAATCCACACCCAGACGAAGTCGTCACCCCCATGAGCGCAATGTTCCCCGTGCGCGCTCCCGGCCCCGGGGACGTGCTCCCCCACGCCGAGGCAGGACTCGGGCAACGTTATCGCGCGGGCATGGACGTCACCGGTTCCATGGCGGCCCAGATGTCCGATGGCACCGACCCCGAACTGGTGTCAACCAACGCCTGGCTCCGCTCCCGATACGCCAAGCCGAAGACCACGTTCCCCGCCTGGCGCCAGGATCGCGACCACGGCGAGGTCCCCGGAACCAATCGATATTTCCGTTCCAAGGCCGAGTTCATCGAAGCCTTCGACATCACCGGCCTCGACCACATTGGCCACGTCGGCGGACGCCATCTGACCCCCATCATGAACGGCGGCATCTTCCCCCTCCGAGTTCCGCTCGGGGCCGCCGGCCAACTTCAACGAGCTCTACCACCAGTTCCGTTTCACGGGCAACGCTCTGCCTGAGGACGTCATGATCGAGATCTGTTTGCTCGACGAAGACCACGGGTCCTACGGATACGCTCCCCAGGTTCGTATCCTCGAGAAGGTCGCTCTGGGCGCATGGGTTGCCATGACGATTGACGAACTCATCACGCAAAACATCATCGAAGGAGTCTCCGAGCATGTTGGAGAAGTTAGAGACGTTGATTGGGAAGCTCTGTTCGGGTACTTCCGTCGCACAAAGTGACTTCCAAAACGGATACGGCTACGGGCACTCGTTCTCGTCCTACAACACTGACTTCTTCACGATGTGGGAGATATCGGGCTACTACCGTTTCAGCTGGTCCGAGCGTCACCCGAGCACACGTTTCACGATGGACACGCGCAGCGAGGCCTTCGCCAGCTACGTCCTGATCACGCAGCTCGGTGCGCTGCGCCGCGCCAATCTTCGTCTGCGTCCCATCGTTCTGCCGAGCGATCCGCCGACCGATGGCCGCTGGCGCATCACGGATACGCCGTGGCCCAGGGTCAAGCGCTACACGCACGCGACCTACCCCATCTTGAGCGTCGAGGCGACGAACAGCCGTGAGCTGCGCCAGATCCTCTTCGCCACGCGATTTTCTCGCGAGGATCTGCTGAACTCCTTCATGAAGCAGGACGGTCAACCCGTACTCTCACCGTGGATGACGTCAAACTCTGCCTACCTCGAGCGCCTGCGTGAGGCGACCGTCGACCTGCGTTACATCGCGTCACGCTAGCGCTTCGGTGCTTGCACCTCAGCGCTAAGCACACGCCCCCTGCCTGCGCCCTGCGACGTGTGCTCTGCAAGCTGTGCGCCCCGCCCCGTCATCGCGTATGAAAGCGGGCGGGCCGCGCCTTCGCGCAGCCCGCCCGCCTGAGTGTTCAGCACTCAGTGCTTGGCGACGCTCACGGCAAGCTTGTCGCCAGCCTCGACCGTCAGAGACAGCGCGAGGGTCTCGGCGGCGATCATATCGCGCCAGGTCTCCACGTCAGCCACGTGATCGGCGGGAACCGTCAGCGACAGGTCGATGCGATCCGCGATGTGCAGGCCGGCGTTCTTACGCTCGTCCTGGACGGCTCGCACGACGTCGCGGGCGTAGCCCTCGGCCTCCAGCTCGGGGGTCAGCTCCGTATCGAGCACCACGAAGGTGCCCGACGCCAGCACGTCCGCGACCTGTCCCTCGGCAGCGTCCACGGAGGTGGACACCGAGAACATGTCGCCCGTCAGCTCCAGCGGAGCGCCGTCAACCACGACGCCCGGGAAACGGCATGCGCCGTCTTCCGTCAGCTCCCACTGCCCGGACTTCTGCGCCTTGAACAGCTGGCTCGTCAGCTTACGAACCGACGGGGCGAAGGCACGCGGGTTCAGGCTCAGCTCGGTGCGCACGCTCAGACCTGAATTCTCCGGCGCGGAGAACACCACGGACTTCACGTTCACCTCGGAGGCAATCAGGTCCGCGAAGGGTTCCAGGGCCGCGAAGTGCTCGGAGACGACCTGTAGGGAGGCCAGCGGCTGGCGCACGCGCAGCTGATGCGTCTTGCGCAGCGCGTGAGCCGACGACACGACCGAACGAACCTCATCCATGGCGGCGACCAGCTCGGGGGCATCCACGGCCTCGTCGATGACCGGGTAGTCCGTCAGATGCACGGACTCTCCACCCGTCAGGCCACGCCAGATTTCCTCGCTCAGCAGCGGCAGCAGGGGGTGCCGCCAGCTCCATGAGCGTCACGAGAGCCGTGTACAGCGTGTCGAACGCGGCGCTGTCCTCGTCCCAGAAGCGCTGACGCTGGGTACGCACGTACCAGTTCGTCAGAACGTCCAGGTAGTCGCGGACTGCCTCGCACGCACCCGCCACGTCATAGGCGTCCAGCGCGCCGCGCACGTCCTCAACGAGGGTACGGGTGTGCGCGAGCAGGTAACGGTCCATCTGCACCAGCGCGGCCACGGCCTCGGGCGAGGACAGGTCGATACGCTTCGCTTCGTAGCCCTCGCCCTTGTTGCAGGCACCGGCGTACAGCGTGAAAAAGTAGTACGTGTTCCAGATCGGCAGCAGCACCTGACGGACGGTGTCGCGGATCGACTCTTCCTTGACGATCAGGTTGCCGCCGCGCACGACCGGGCTCGACATGAGGAACCAACGCATCGCGTCGGAGCCGTACTTGTTGAACACCTCGGCCACGTCCGGGTAGTTACGCAGCGACTTACTCATCTTCAGGCCGTCGTCACCCAGCACGATGCCGTGGGAGACGCAGGAGCGGAACGCGGGACAATCAAAGAGCGCGGTCGCCAGGACATGCAGCGTGTAGAACCAGCCGCGCGTCTGACCGATGTACTCGACGATGAAGTCGCCCGGGTAGTGGTTCTCGAACCACTTCCTGGTTCTCGAACGGGTAGTGCACCTGCGCGAAGGGCATCGAGCCGGACTCGAACCAGCAGTCGAACACGTCGGAGATACGACGCATCGTCGACTTACCCGTCGGATCGTCCGGGTTCGGGCGCGTCAGAGAGTCGATGAAGGGACGGTGGAAGTCCGTGACCTCCACGCCGAAGTCGGCCTCGAGCTCCGCGATGGAGCCGTAGACGTCCGTGCGCGGGTAGGCCGGATCGTCCGACACCCACACGGGGATTGGCGCGCCCCAGAAGCGGTTACGCGAGATCGACCAGTCGCGGGCACCCTCCAGCCACTTGCCGAAGATGCCGTCCTTAGTGTGCGCGGGGGTCCAGGTGATCTCCTGGTTGAGCTCGACCATGCGGTCGCGAATCTGGGTCACGCGAACGAACCACGAAGACACGGCCTTGTACATGAGGGGCTTGCGGCAGCGCCAGCAGTGCGGGTAGGAGTGCACGTAAGACTTCTCGCGCACCAGCACGGCGCGGATCTCGGGGGCGCGGCGCGCGATCGGGCCGCCCTGCTCGCGCAGGTCGGCCACGACATAGCGGTTCGCGTCAAAGATCTGCATGCCCTCGTAGTCGGGGACCTCCGAGGTGAAGACGCCGCCCTCGTCGACCGGCATAACGAGGCCGATGCCGTACTCCATGCACGTCCACATGTCGTCCTCACCGAAGGCGGGTGCCTGGTGGACGAGGCCGGTGCCGTCCGTGGTCGTCACGTAGTCGGCGGCGATGATGGACCAGCCGTTGGGGCCGGGGGCACCGCCTTCGGCGCGGCGCTCGGGGGTGTCGAAGTAGTCGTAGATCGGGTGGTAGTGGGTACCAACCAGCTCATGGCCCTTGTAGGTCGCGACGACGGTGGGCTCCTCGCCGAGTTCCTTGGCGTAGGAGGGGATCAGGTCGGTGGCGATGAGGACGCGCTCGCCGGCGAGGTTGCCCTCATGGTCGGCTGCAACCTCGACGAGGGAGTATTCGATCTCCGGTCCCACGGCAACGGCCGAGTTTGAGGGCAGGGTCCACGGCGTGGTCGTCCAGATGAGGGCCAGCTCGGGGCGCGCCGAATCCTCGCGCAGCTTCTTCTCCAGGCGCAGGCCCACCGTCACCGTGTTGTCGGTGCGGTCCTGGTAGACCTCGTCGTCCATCTTGAGTTCGTGGTTGCTCAGCGGCGTGCGGTCGTTCCAACAGTAGGGCAGGACGCGGTGACCCTGGTAGGCCAGGCCCTTGTCATAGAGCTGCTTGAATGCCCAGATCACGGACTCCGTGTAGGACTTGTCCAGGGTCTTGTAGTCGTGCTCAAAGTCCACCCAGCGGGCCTGGCGGGTGACGTACTCTTCCCATTCCTTCGTGTAGCGCAGGACGGAGGAACGGCAGGCCGCATTGAACGCCTCGATACCGATGCCGCCCTCGCGGGTGATCTCGGTGACGTCCTCGATGCCGAGCTGGCGCTGCGCCTCGAGCTCGGCGGGCAGGCCGTGCGTGTCCCAGCCGAAGCGGCGCTCGACGCGGTGGCCCTTCATGGTCTGGTAGCGACCCACCACGTCCTTTGACGTAGCCGGTCAGGAGGTGACCGTAGTGGGGCAGGCCGTTGGCGAAAGGCGGACCATCGTAGAACACGAACTCGTTAGAGCCGTGCTCGCCGGCGTCGCGCATCTGCACCGACTTGCGGAAGGTGTCGTCGCTCGCCCAGAAGGCCAGCGTGGATGCTTCCATGGTCGGGAAGGAAGGGCTGGGGTCCACCTCGTCTTGCCGGTGGCGGGGATAGAAGCCGTGCTTCGTCATGAGTGTCCTCGTCTCGCGCCTATACAGGGACGAGGACCGGCGTCGCCGGCACCCGCGGTACCACCCCGCTTGCCGCTCCCGTTGGTCGGGTGCGGCCGCTTCGTTGGGGCTGTGTCGGGCCCTCCCGTCCGGTTCTACTGGAGGGGGACGAGGCCGTGGTCGGCTGTCGCTGCCCTCTTTCTTCCGGATGCTCCCCGGTGATACCCCGCTGTCGTGGGCCGGATCGTAGCGAAAAACCAGTGTAGCGAAGCGACTGTTCAGATGCCCATCGGGGGCGCGTCTGTCTGCCCACAGCGCAGGCATGCTCTCCCCGCATCGGTGCACGGCCTCGTCGCCACGGCGCGTGCTTGCGGGGAGCGCGCAGCCCTGCACTAGAGTTGTGGGGTGTTTGAAACGGAAACGAAACGCCCCGCGCGCCCTTGGGGTGCGCTCGTCAGCACGTGCGTGATCGCCGCGCTGCTGGCCACCTGGGCGTTGCAGGGGTCCCTATCCGGCGCGGGTTTCCCGGTTGGGCGCGCAGCGACGATTGCGGTGGGCATGACCCTGCAGGCGATCCCCTTCCTCCTCCTGGGTGTCTTCGTCGCTGAACTCATCGAGGCCTACCTCTCCCCCGCGCTTATCGCCCGGGTGTTCCCGACGAACCCCCTCGCCTCGGTGCTAACTGCGCTCCTCGCAGCCTTCGTGCTGCCCGTGTGCGATTGCTCGGCCGTTCCGATTTCCGATCCCTCCTGCGCAAGGGGGTTCCCCTGTCGGCGGCGACGACCCTCATGCTGGCTTCCCCCGCGATCAACCCGCTGGTGTTCGCCTCGACGCTCTACGCCTTCGGGTCGTGGTCGCTCGTCGCCACGCGCGTTGGCCTCTCCGTCATCGTCGCCCTCACGGTCGGCCTGTCTATGCTGGTCATTCCCCCACGCGCGCTGCGCGAGGAGAGCCTGTCGGACACCGATCACGGGGGCGACGCGTGTTGCTGCGAGCACGGGTGCGAGATGCCCGACCGGAGCGTCTCTGGCGTGTTGGCAGCGACTGGTCGGTCGTTTGGGCGAATTTTGCCGTTCTTACTGGGAGGCGTGGCCGCATCAACGGTGGCACAGGTGCTGTGGCCGGTGTCGTCGTTGCTGTCGGGGTTGCCTGCGGCGGGCGCGTTGGCTCTGATGATGGGAGCGGGTTTCGCCCTGTCCCTGTGCTCATCGTCTGATGCGGTAATTGCACGCTCGTTCGCCTCATTGGCACCGACAGGTGCTCTCATGGGCTTCATGGTGTACGGGCCGATGATGGACGTAAAGAACGTAGCGTTGTTGTCGTCGCAGTTCCGCGGAGCGTTTGTGGCGCGCCTGTTCGTGACGGTGACAGCAGTTGCCGCGTTGGTTGTTGGCGGCTCCTGGTGGATGGGGGTTCTCTCGTGAAGCTGTTGGATCGGATTGCTCCCACCCTGGAGGCCCTGTCTCTGGCGGGGTTGGGTGCTGCGCTCGCATGGATGGCGCTGTCGGGACGCTACGGGTCATTCGTGCCACCGTCGGCGCGGCTGGGCATCCTCGCATCAGGCGTCGGGTTGTTGGCGTGCGCGCTGGCGTTGTCGTCGCGTCTGGAAGTGGGCGAAGGTGAGCACACCCATGGGGAACACACCCATGCGCCCGCGTCGTCGCGTCGTGGGCTGACGCGCGCCAGCGTGGCTATCCTGACCGCCCTCATCCTGATTCTCCCCTTCCGCGTGTCCCCCTCTGAGCTGGCCGCAACCACGATTAGCGTGCGTGCTGCAGATACCGAAGACGAGGCCGAGGCGGACCCCGGCGCACCATCCGAGGACAGCCCCTCCGCTCCCCCCGCGAGCGCGGATGGGGGCACGCAGTCGGCCACCCCGGGTGGGAGCCAGAGCGGGGGTGGGTCCCAGGCCTCGTCGAGTGGAGTGTTGGAGCTGACGACGGAGAATTTTGCTGCTCAGGTTGAGGAATTGGCGTCTCATGGGAAGGTGCATGATGGTCAGCGTGTGGAGTTGACGGGTTTTGTGATGAGCGAGGCCTCGGCGCGGGGGCAGGCGTCGATTCCGCGGTTGACGCAGGAGGAGAGTTTCGCGGTGGCGCGTATGGCGATTTGGTGTTGTGCGGCGGACGCGTATGCGATTGGTTTTGCGGTGCGGTGGGACGGAGCGGTTCCTGCGGCGGATAGCTGGGTGCGGGTGCGTGGGACGTTGCGTCTGCGGGGTGCGAAGGCGTTGGTTATTGATGCTGAGTCGGTGGAGGTGACGAGTGCTCCGGATCCGGAGTTTGTGATTCAGAAGCGGTGAGCACCAACACAGTGAGTGACTTAGATCACTCACTGTGTTTATGTCCGTTAGCTCGGACACAAATTGAGGCGCGTAGCGTGAGGAGTGCGCACACGGCAGGCGCGGGCGCATTCCTCACCTTCAAGGACGAAGACATGTCTACGACCCCCTCACTCACGCCCCGCGAGAAGAACGCGAGGCGCTATGCGACAACGCTGGCGATCATCGCCACCGGCGGCGCGAAGCTAACGACGAAAAGGCACACCAATGACCGACAAGACTCGAGACATTCCCGACAACGTACGCAACGTCCTGGTCATCATGACCGACCAGCACCGCACCGACACAATCGGCTGCCTGGGTAACCCCCACGCCCGCACCCCCGTCATCGACGCAATGGGCGAATCGGGCTTCGCCTTCACCCACTGCTTCACCCCCACCGCGATCTGCACGCCGGCACGCGCCTCACTCATGACCGGCAAGCGCCCGGGTAAGCACCAGGTGCTGGCCAACCCCGAGTGGAACATCGCCTACCAGGTCTCGATCCCCAAGGGCACGTGGACGTACACGCAGGAGCTACGCGACGCCGGCTACAACGTCGGCATCGTCGGCAAATACCACTGCGGATACAACCTGCCCGATGCCTTCGGCGCGGACGACGACACCTACTGGGGGGCCGAAAACCCCGTGGCCAACGAGAAGTACGTCGCCTGGCTCGAGGCCAATAACCTCCCGCCGGTGCGCGCCCACGACCTGTGGCGCGGCAAGCTCCCCGGCGGGCGCGACGGGCACATCATCGCCGCACGCCTGGACCAACCCGAGGAGGCCACCTTCGAGCGATTCCTGGCAGACCGCGCGATCGAGAAGCTGCGCGAGTACGCGGCCGACTGGAAAGACTCGGGTCAGCCCTTCTGCCTCGACGTGCACTTCTTTGGCCCTCATCTGCCCTACTTCCTGCCCGACGAGTGGTTCGACCTGATCGACCCCGACCTCGTGGAGCTGCCGGAAAACTTCGGAGACCCCCTCATCGGCAAGCCCCCGATCCAGGAGAACTACGCGACCTACTGGTCCACGTCCTCATTCACGAACGAGCAGGGGATACACGGCGATGATCGACTACGAGATCGGGCGCATCATGGACGTGGCGCGCGAGCTGGGCATCCTGGACGACACGGCGGTCTTCTTCTGCGCGGACCACGGTGAGTTCACGGGATCGCACCGCCTCAACGACAAGGGCCCGATGATGTACGACGACATCTACAACGTCCCCTTCATCGCCCGCATCCCCGGCGTGTCCACGGTGGGCCGCTCCGACGCGTTCGTCTCCCTCATCGACCTGCCGGCCACGGTCCTGGACATCGCGGGCTTGGACACCTCGCTCGTGGAGGATGGCCGCTCGATCGTGGACCTGACGCGCGGCGAGGACGTTGAGGGCTGGCGCGAGGACATCGTGTGCGAGTTCCACGGCCACCACTTCCCCCTCCAGCAGCGCATGCTACGCACGCGGGACTTCAAGCTCGTCATCAACCCCGAGTCGATCAACGAACTCTACGACCTGCGCCTGGATCCGGCGGAGATGAACAACGTCTACACCGTGCCCGTCTACGACGAGATTCGTAGGGAGCTGGCCACGAACCTCTACCTGCAGCTGCGCGAGCGCGGAGACCACTCCTTCGCCAAGTGGATGGCGGCAATGACGGACTTCGACATCCCACTGGTCAACACGGCTCGCTCCGACCTCGACGAGGTCACGAGCGACTAGACACGCGGCGGCGGAAGGGACTCCAGACTTCCGCCGCCGCGACACCCACGCAGACACACGCCACCCACGAGACACACTCAGTGACGCGTATCATAAAAATAACGAGGCCGTGGCGGGGCGCCGCTCACGGCACACACCCGGGAAGGACGGACATGCACTACCCCACACGCCACCCCCTCCCCACCCTCGAGGACCGTATCGTCGCCCACCTCTCCCTCTCCCCGGCGACGCGTTCGCAGCTCTGCGAGGCACTGGACACCTCCCGCACGAACCTCGGCCGCGCCCTGGCCACCCTCCTCGACGAAGGATCGGTCGTGCCCGTCCGCTCCAACGCGCCCGGGCGCGGTCGCCCCACTCAGCTCCTGACCCTCAACGCATCCGCCGCCCACGCGGTCGGCCTCCTAGTCACACGCACATCCTGCGCCGCCGTCATGCTCAGCCGCTCCGGCACCGTCCTGGCCGCCGCCCACATCGTCTCCCCCGCATCCCCGACGCTCCTGGAGTGCCTCGAACAGACCTGCGAGGCACTGTCTGCGAGCGCCAGCTCCCAGGGGATCGACGTGTCGCGGGTGCGTGCAGTGGGGGTTGGGGCTCCGATTCCGATGGGCCGTCATGCGCGAGTAGCGTCAGATGCCTATCCGAGCGTCGAGGACGTCGCATCAGTGACAGGACGGTGGTGGCAGGCTGTACCGGTGGTGGACAACACGGTGCGGATGGCTGCTTTCGCAGAGGGGTTATGGGGCGCGGGGTCGGGCATGTCGTCCTTCATTTACCTGCGCCTGTCGGGCGGCGTGGGAGGCTGTGTCGTCTCCGATTTTCGCTTGGTGGGCGGGGCAACGGGATTGGCCGGGGAACTGGGACACATCACGGTGGCGGGAAACGACGCACTGTGCGGGTGCGGGAAGCGCGGCTGCGTGGAGACGCTCGCGTCGGTGCCTGCCCTATGCGAGCGGGCGGGGGCGCGCGATCTGATTGTCGACGCCTTCCCGTCCCTGCGTGAGAGCATTGCCGCTCATATGGGGGCGGAACTCCTTCCCGTCATGGAGTGGGATATCGACGTGGTCGCGGCCTCGCTCGGACCGCTCGGGGCCGCCCAGGGCTGCGCCTACATCGCGGCCCACCCATCGGGCGAGGACGCCGACCGCGAGCGCGCGCCTCACCGGGGAGGGGCCACAGCCTCGCCTGGGGTGGGGGTGCGCGCTGGGGGTGAGCCATCGTGAGTGCCCAGATCCCCTTTTCTGTGGTGACGAAGCCGACGGGTGCTGCATGTAACCTGGACTGCCAGTATTGCTTTTTCCTGTCTAAGGAGTTGCTCTACGATGCGGCGGCGCAGACCATGTCGGAGGAGACGCTGGAGCGCTACGTGGAGGCGTTCCTTGAGTCGAGTCCCGACGGTGAAGTGACGATGCTGTGGCAGGGCGGGGAGCCGACCCTGCGCGGCCTCGGCTTTTTCGAGCGCCTCGTGGAGCTGTGTGAGCGCTACCGTCGCCCCACCCAGCGTGTGCGTCATGCCCTACAGACGAACGGGACGCTGGTGAGCGATGAGTGGGCGCGTTTTTTCGCTGACCACGAGTTTCTCGTGGGAGTCTCCATCGACGGACCCGCTCACATGCACGACGCTTACCGGCTGAACCGTGGCGGGCGCGGCACCCACGCGATGGTTGTGCGCGGCTGGGAGGCTCTGGCTCGCGCGGGCGTGGAGACGAACATCCTGTGCACGGTCAACGCCGCGAACGAGGAGCACGGGGCGCAGGTGTATCGCTACTTCCGTGATGAGCTTGGGGCTCGCTACCTGCAGTTCATTCCCATTGTTGAGCGTGTGCGCGCCGCCGACCTGGCTCAGGCTGAGCGCGGCTGGCGCTCCGGGACCTCGGCGCTTCTGTATCGACAGGACGGGGACTGCGTGACGAGCCGCTCCACGTCCCCCGCCTCCTACGGGCGTTTCCTGTGCGAGGTGTTCGACCAGTGGCTGGCCTCCGACGTGGGTGAGGTCTTCATTCAGGACGTGGATTCGACGCTGTCGGCTATGCTCGGGTCAGCGTCGGTGTGTGTGCATGCGCCGGTGTGCGGGGCGAACATGGCGATGGAGTTTAACGGCGACGTGTACGCCTGCGACCACTGGGTGGAGCCGGACTGGTTGGTCGGCTCGATCACCTCCTCGTCGCTGTCGCAGCTGGCCGCCTCCGATAAGATGCGCGACTTTGCGCGCCTCAAGCCCGACCTGGACGAGGAGTGCCGCGCGTGTGCGTACCTGCGCCTGTGTTGGGGCGGGTGTCCGAAAGACCGTTTCGTGCGCCGGGGCGGGCGCGCGCACAACTACCTGTGCGAGGGCTACCGGGCGTTTTACGAGCACGCCACCCCCGCCCTGCGAGCGATGGGCATGCTGATCGCGGCGGGCAGGCAGGCCAGCGACATCATGGACCCCGCGGTCGCGGCCTCCCTGGGGGGTCCGTCCTCCCACGCCTGCACCCGGGCAGGGGGTCCGATGATCCTTCATGCCCTCCTCATCGGTGCGCTCGTCGGCGTCGTCGTCGGCTCACTCGGCGCGGGAGGTGGCATTGTCCCCGTCCCCATTCTCGTCTACGTCCTCGGCCAAGACCCGCACCAGGCCACGGGCTTGTCCCTCATCATCGTGGGGCTGACGGCCGTCGTCTCCCTGGCGACGCGCGCTCGCAGCGGGAACGTCGCGTGGCGTGAGGGAACGATCTTCGCGCTCGCTGGCCTGGCGGGTACGTGGGCGGGAGCGGCGCTGGCCCCGCTCGTGTCGGCCCGAGGCCTCATGCTGTCCTTCTGCGCTCTCCTGGTAGCGGTCGCGATCTTCATGGTCCGTTCGCAGCTGCGTCCCGTGGACTCGTCGTCGCACGAGGCCGGGGCACAGCTGCATGATCAACGCTCGTGGACGCTCGCGACCGTGAGCCGGGTCGTTGCGCTCGCGACGCTGACGGGTTTCCTCACGGGGTTCTTCGGCGTCGGCGGAGGCTTCGCGATCGTGCCTGCCCTACACCTCGCGCTGCGATACCCGATGAAGCGCGCATCCGCGACGTCCCTGCTGGTCATGGTCTTCACGGCTGCTTTCGGCCTGGCTTCGCGCACACTCTCCGGAACTCTGACGATCACCGCCGAGGCCGGGGTCATGGTCGCGCTGTTCACCGGTGCCTCGATGGTGGGCGGGTTCGTGGGAGCGCGCCTGACTGCGCGCGTGTCGAATCGCGTCCTCGGCTTAGTCTTTGCTGCCCTCCTCATCATCGTGGCCGCATCAACGCTGGCGGCCACGCTCGCGTAACGGGCGCGTGAGACTTGGATCGTCTCGCGCGCCCGCTTCACTCAACTGGCACTCGTATCGCTGTTCTCGCCGGTCGTATCCTGACGACTGCCGCGGAAGCTGCCGGGGCCTCGGCCACCCTCCGGAGGAGGTCCCGGGCGAGTGCTGCCAGCATCGCCCTGTTGCGAGCCCGGACCCTGCTGCTGACCATTACCCGGGCCTTGCTGACCGTTACCGGGACCCTGCTGCTGGCCGTTACCCGGCTGCTGACCGCCGGGGCCGAAATCACCGTCCTCGTCACCGTCACCCTGGTCGTTGTAGCCGTCTTCGTAGCCCTGCTCGTAGAAGTCCTGACCATCGCCCACAACGGCCGCATGCGTGATGATGCCCGCACCGAAGCCGACGGAGAGGATAGCGGCGGCTGCTCCGGCGATAGCCGCGCGCTTGCCCCACGAGGTCTTCTTCGACGCAGGCTCACTCACCTGCGCAGCGGGTGCCACGGCCTCGTCACCCTCCTGTTCGTCGGCAGAAGACTGCGCAACAGACTCCAGAGGCATACCAGCAAACGCATTGGCGCTCTCCTGATGAGTGATGGGAGGCATCTGCGCCGTTTCTACCTGAGGCACGTGGGTGGGGAGAACCTCTGTCTGCTCTGCTGCTTGCTCACCCGACCGGGACAGAATCGAGGTGCGCTCCGTGTCACCCACCAGGTTCTTGTTGACGTCCGACATGAAGGACGCTCCTTTCTGTTCATCAATGATCATTGCCTCGCAGCTAGAGACCACTCATGAGGGGACGTTGTGGCGAAACTGTGAACAACCTATGAACGTTGAGGCCCTATCGATCACTGAATGAAGTGTGCTTTGTGTGGCCGTGGTCTCCACGAACGGCACGCGCACCGCTCGCTGCGGACCAACCCACCCCGGCCTCGTCCCACTGCCGTGATCAGCCCCACCGTCTACGCCTCGGGGGCGTTCCTGGCCACGAGAGTATTCGTCGCCTGAGCCACCGGGCGCACGATCATCGAGTCAATGTTGACGTGGGACGGGCGCTCCAGGGTCCACACAATCGCCTCGGCGATGTCCTCGGCGACCAGCGGGGCAGCAACCCCCTCATAGACGCGGTCGGCCGCCTCCCGGGAGCCCAGGCGGTTGAGAGAAAACTCCTCGGTGTGCACCATGCCGGGCGCGATCTCGATGATGCGCACGGGCTCGCCCACCAGCTCCTGGCGCAGCGTGTTGGCGATGATGCGCTCGGCGTGCTTGGCGGCCACATAGCCACCGCCACCCGGGTACGTGTCGTGGGCGGCAGTCGAGGTCAGGAACACGAGGTCTCCCCCGCGCTCGCGCATACCCGGCAGGAAAGCGCGCGAGCAGTGCAGAGCGGTCAGCACGTTACGGTCGAACATCGCACTCCACCTGGCAGGGTCACTGTCGGCGACGCTGTCCACACCGATAGCTCCGCCGGCGTTATTCACCAGCGCATCCACGGGGTCACCCTCCAGGACACGGGCGGCCATCTCCTCCACCTGCGCCTCATCGCTCAGATCAGCCGCCCAGTACTCGCAACCGATCTCGGCGGCAAGAGCCTCCAGGCGCTCGCGGCGACGGGCCACCGCAACGATCCTCCACCCCCGCTTCGCCAACAGGCGGGCGGTAGCCTGCCCAATTCCGCTAGAGCCTCCAGTGACGACGACGCGGCGAGAGATGCTCATGAGCACACAGTAATATCCCCGGGCACGCATCGTCGTGCACGCCCGGGGATATTCGCTCGCGTCTCAGCCGTTGGGCAGACCGTAAGCCTTGTGAATCAGCCAGATCGGGTGAACGACGTTCGCACCTGTGGCCGTACGCAGCTGCCAACGACACGTCTCCGTGTCACAAGCAGCCAGCTCGGCGTTGACCTGCTTGATGAAGTCGAAGACAGGAGCGCCCACGGCCTGGGCGATCGCGTACTTCTCCTTCTTCATGCCGTACGTGCCCGCGATGCCACAGCAAGGCTGCTCGGAATCCTTGACGGTCACGCCGGGAATCAAACTCATGAGCTCAATGGCCGGCTTGCCCAGGCCCTGAGACTTGACCTGGCAGGGCGCGTGGTACGGGATGGTGACGTCGATGCGTTGGAAGTTGGTATCCAGCTCGCCCTTGTCGTACAGGTGCAGCAAGAACTCGCTGATGTCCCACATGCGGCTACCCACATCCGTCAGCTCAGGCGTATCCATCTCCAGGATCTCGTGCGCCTCATGACGCAGCATGCCCGCACACGAACCGGACGCGGAGATGATCGGCGCATCGCGGTTGACGCTGCGCAGGTCGCTCGTCAGCTTCGAGACGTACTTGCGCGCATCCTTGTAGAGGCCGTTGGACTGTAGCGCAAGACCGCAGCAGCCGTGCTTGGGGACCAAGACCTCGTACCCCAGGTGCTCAAGCACCATGACCGAGTGGATGGAGGTCTCGACCTCAAAGTACTGGCCGGCGCATCCGTGGAAAAAGATCACCTGGCCACGCGTGCCCGAGCCAGGCAGCGGCGTATGCTTCTTGAACCAGGACTCGAAGGTACGCCCGTAGGCGCGCGGCATGGGAGCCGAGCGATGCACACCAATAACGGCCTCCATCGCCACGCGGATCGGCTTGACATCCAGCGCCCAATTCGCAATCGGAGCGACCGGGGTCATCATGGTGCCGATCAGTGAGGTGCGGCCGATGAGGCGGTCACGCAACGGAATGCCGTGCGCTTCCTTCATCGCGGTGCGACGGTGGTGAATGATTTCGGTGACCTTCACGCCCTGGGGGCACACGAGCGAGCAGGTGCCGCACGAGGAGCAGTAGTCGATGGACTTATCCACCATCTGCCCGTCCTTGCGGAAGCGCTCGGCCTGCGGGCCGGAGTACTTCGGGCCACCAAACAGGTCAGTGACGCGCATGACGGGGCACTGCGTCTCGCAGATCGTGCACTTGACGCAGGCGTCCAGGCTGGCGCGCAGAGCCGCGTCACCCTCCAGGGAGAGCACGTCGGTTTCCTCCACGCCCGGTCCCATCAGCGTTGACATTTCCAGGGTCATTTCAGCTCCTCCACGATTGCATCGACGGCGGCCAGAGCGCTGGCCAGCGCGATACCTTCGCCGCTCTTTTCACGCCAGCGGGTGGCACCGGCCAGGTTGCCGCCCGCAGCAAACAGGTTGGTGTACACGGGCGTGCCGTTGTCATCGACGACGCGCATGGAGTCGTCGACGGCCAGGCCTGCCAGGAACAGGGGCTGCTCGTCGCCCCAGAAATCGGCGTGCAGCAGCTGGCCGGTGGGTCCCATGACGGGCAGGCCGCACACGGTATCGGCCACGGCACCGTAGGAGTCCAACTCGAGGGCACCGGACTCGAAGCCGCCCGCCGCCAGGATCACGGCGCGCGTCTCGACGCGTGTGGCGCGTCCAGCGCTGGCGTAGTCGACGGCCTGGATGCGCCCATCCGCAGCGTGAATCGCTGTGAGGGGCGAACCGAGGATGACACGCGCCTTAGCGGAAGCCATACGGGTCAGCTGCGCGTTCAAGCGCATGCCGGGAATCGACGGGGGCTGGATCGGGATCTCGAAGACCGGGTGACCGAGCTTGTCGGCCAGGTCACGCCACGCGTTCGGATCGTCGAGGCCGAGGACCGCGGGCAGGCCAACGATCTCGTCGTCCTGAAGGAGGGGACGGATCTGGGCGGCCAGGCGCGCGCGGTTCTCCTCGTGGTCAAGGCTGCGAGCGTGCACTGTGCCCACGGAGTCGATCTCACCGTCACGCACGACATAGTCGACGCTCAGGGCACGCGCGGTGATCGCCTTGCCGTCGGGGCCGGTCTGACGCGACAGGTTCTCGGCGACGAGGCTGGGGTAGAAGTCCTTGAGTCGCTTCAGTCCCACGATGGCGTAGCGTGCGCCCGCCTGGGGAATACCGGCCTCCATGGAGGGCGGGATCAGGCAGGTAGGGCGCAGTGCGCCGACGCCGGTGGGGATGCGCACGTTGCGCGTCTCGTCGCCGATGAGGGCGTCCGGGCCAACCGTGTCGCGCAGCCACGCGACGGACGCACCGACGTGAGCCGGGGTGACGTGCGCGTAGGGGTGCGTGGGACGCGAGGCGACGTGGGCTTCCAGCGCCTCGAGAGGCTTGTCGATCAGGTCGGGGCCGTAGCCGAGGATATCGACCGTGCCTGTGCCGAGCTGAATACCGCCCACACCCTTGGTGATGAGGGTGACACTCAGGCCCGCATCGGCGGCCTTGATCGCGGCGGACAGACCGGCCAGGCCGGCACCGATAACAACGACGTCTCTCATCGAACGACCTCTTCCTTGGCTGCGGGCAGGTGCTCAACGTCGAGCGTGCCCTCGTGGATCCATGCATCGAGAACAGCCTGCCTGGCCTGCTTTCCGTACAGGATGGGCCACAGGCCGATCCAGCGGTTCTTCAAGAACAGGCGAAGCAGCCCGTTGGCGCGTTCCGAGTCGATATCACCGCGTTCGTGCGCGATGCCCGCGGCGCGCTGGGAGCAGAAGCCGCCCTGGCACGGCCCCATACCCAGGCGCATCTGGCGACGCACGTCGTCCAGCTGGCCCTTGGGCAGCGTGTCCATGACGTTTTCGAGCATGGCGCGGGTGGCCATCTCGCACTCGCAGATGATCTGCTCGTGCGTGGGTCCCTCGTTACGGGACTCGACATTCTCGAGGCGGTGGCCGATCGTGTAGAGGCGCGCTTCCTTGGCAGGGGGGACGGCCTCGTCGGCGGTCTTACACGGACGGGTCTCCCCCATCTCAGTGCACATGATGTCGACGATTCGCTCGGCCATGAGGCGGTAGGTGGTGAGCTTGCCGCCCGCGATGGTGAGCATGCCGTAGATGCCGTCTCGCGAGTTGTGGTCGATGATGCTCATGCCGCGCGCCATGTGGCGGGTGTCGGTCTCCGACACACGAGAGTCCTTGATGAGGGGGACGAGCACCCGCCCACGCGTGCACCGCGCGAGCCTTGCGGAAGCCGGGAATCATGGCTTCACCAGAGTCGAGCATCTGCTGGACCTGGTCGGCGGGGATCGGCAGGTTGTCGGCGTCGTCGGACTTGAGGTCCGTCGTGCCGATGATGCACACCGTGTGGTCGGGCACCAGGATGTCACCGTCGGCGGGCCACACGCAGCGGTTGATGACCGAGTGGGTGAGGCGGTGGTTCATGGCGATCATGATGCCGGCACCGGCGACAACGTCGACGCCGTGGCAGTCGGCCAGGCCAGCAATCTTTCCAGCCCATGGGCCGCCACAGTTCAGGACGAATCCGCATTCGATGCGCACGTCTTCGCCGCCGCGCTCATCACGAACGATGACGGCACAAATGCGCTCGCCGTCGCGCTCAATATTGGTGACGCGGTGGTAGGTCAGGATCTGGGCACCGTAGGCCTGCGCGGAGCGGATGGCTCCCCAGGTCATCTGCCAGCCGTCGACCGTTCCGTCTTCGACTGCGAACGCACGCTTGATGCGCGGGTCCAGACGGGGTTCGCGGCGTAGGGCATCGGCGATAGAGATTTCCTCTGCCGGCACCTTTGCAGCGGCAGCACGGGCCAGGAACTGGTCCGCGTAATCTTCATCGTCGTGAGCGGTCACCACGAAGAGGCCGCCGGTGGCTCGATGGCGTTGGAGTTAATGCGCTTGACGATCTCGTTTTCTTCAGCGCATTCGGTGGCCGACTCGGGGTCGGAGGCGATGTAGCGTGCACCGGAGTGGAGTAGGCCGTGGAAGCGACCGGACGTACCTTGAGCGATATCGGCCCGGTCAACGAGGACGGCAGAAAAGCCGCGCATTGCGACGTCGCGGACAACGCCGGCACCGGTGGATCCGCCACCGATGACGCACACGTCAGTGCGAAGTGTCTTCACCGTGTTTTTCCCTTCACGTCTTCATGAGGATGTGCCTCATTGCGCTCACAATTCTGCCCCAAACACCCCTATTTGAACGAATTCGCAGACCCCTATGCACATATGTGCACACGCGGCATACGCCAAAGTTCCATTCGCACGTCTTTGCCTTGAATACCCCGAAAAACCGGGAATAACAACCAATACATGTCACGTAATTCCGTTTGCGCCTCGCCGACATCGCTACGATCCACGCCACAGGCACCAGACCCCCTAGAGTGAAGGCATGACAAACACACTGCTCGCACGCGTCCTCGAATCTTCGAACATGGACCCCTCCGTGCGCCCCAAGACGATTTTTACCGCCACGTGAACGGCACCTGGCTGGCGACCCACAAAATTCCGGCCGACCGCCCGATGGACGGAGCCTTCCACGCACTGCGCGACGCCTCCGAAAAATATGCCCGCGCAATTGCGCAGGACGCGGCCGTCGGCAGACTCGACGATCCGGACGCGAACCGCATCGCAACCCTGTGGACGCAGTTCCTCGACGAGGACACTATCGAGGCCGCTGGTGCCGCTCCCCTGCGCGCCGAACTCGACGCGATTAACGCCTGCGCGACGCGAGAGGAGTTAGCCGAGACCATGGGCGCGCTTATGCGCGCCGGCATCGGCGGTCTCGTGGGCGCCTACGTGGGTACTGACCCCCATGATTCCTCCTCCTACATGGTTTCCCTCGTCCAGTCCGGCATCGGCCTGCCCGATGAGGCCTACTACCGCGAGGAGGACTACGAGTCAATTCGCCAGGCCTACGTCGCCCACACCGGACGTCTCCTGGCGCTGGCGGGCGTGGCCGACCCTGACGGCGCGGCGAAGCGCATCATGGCCCTGGAGACGGCCCTGGCCTCACACCACCGCGACTCTATGTCCAACCGCGACCCGCTCCTGTCAGATAACCCGACGCCGTGGACCCGCTTGGCATCGCTTGCTCCCGGCTTCGACTGGGACGCCTGGGCGCGCGGAGCCCGCATGCCCGTCTGCGGCCTCGTCGTCAACGTAGACCAACCCGACTTCCTGCGCGGCGCGGCCTCCCTGTGGGAGAGCACCGACCTGGCCACCCTCAAGGAGTGGCTGAGCGCATCGACCATCGACGTGCGCGCCTCCCTGCTCTCGGCCGATTTCGTGGAGGAGAACTTCGACTTCCACGGCCGCACTCTCTCCGGTACGCAGGAGCTGCGTCCCCGGTGGAAGCGCGCGCTGTCCCTCATCGAGTCCTACCTGGGCGACGCCATGGGCCGCGCGTGGGTCGCCCGTCATTTCCCGCCCAACGCAAAGGAAGCGATGGATGCACTCGTCCAGCGCCTCCTCGACGCCTACGGCGAGTCGATCCGAGGCCTCGACTGGATGAGCGAGGACACCAAGGTCAAGGCGCTGGCTAAGCTGGCGACCTTCAACCCGAAGATCGGCTACCCCGTGAAGTGGCGCGACTACTCGACGCTGCACCTGGACTCCTCCGCCACGCTCGTGGACAACGTGCGGGCCGCCAACGCGCACGCCACCGACCGCGAATGGTCCAAGCTGGGCGGCCCCGTCGACCGCGACGAGTGGTACATGACTCCCCAGACGGTCAACGCCTACTACAACCCCACCCAGAACGAGATCGTGTTCCCCGCCGCGATCCTCCAGCCCCCGTTCTTTGACGCGCAGGCGGACGACGCGGTGAACTTCGGCGCGATCGGCGCGGTCATCGGCCACGAAATCGGTCACGGCTTCGACGACCAGGGATCCCGATACGACGGCGAAGGCAACCTGTCGAATTGGTGGACCGAGGAGGACCGGGCCGCCTTCGAGGAGCGCACCCACGCCCTCATCGGACAGTACGACGTCCTCACGCCCTCTGTCCTCCTGCCCACTGAGGGTGACGAGGCCGTGGCCGACGACAGCGAAGACGGCACCGAGCGTTCGCTCCCCCACGTCAACGGTGCCCTGACCATCGGTGAGAACATCGGCGACCTGGGCGGCATGACAATCGCATGGAAGGCGTGGGTGGCCGCGCTGGCCGAGCAGGGACTCACCCCGCAGACAGCCCCGGTCATCGACGAGATCACCGGAGCCCAGCGCTTCTTCTTCTCGTGGGCGCGCGCCTGGCGGACCGCGACCCGCCCCCAGTTCGCCCGACAGATGCTGGCAGTCGACCCCCACTCCCCCGCGGAGTTCCGATGCAACCAGGTGCTGCGCAACCTGGATGCCTTCGCCCAGACGTTTGATGTCAAGCCCGGGGACGGCATGTGGCTCGATCCGGCCGAGCGCGTCACCATTTGGTAAAAGCGTGTCCCAGCGGACACATTTCGGCGCGCCCCGCGCATTCACCTGCAACACATGACACCATAGAAATGTTTGGCGCGACAGCGCCCCCATTCCATCGACGGAAAGGCACCCCATGCCAGGCCTGAACCTCACTCGCGAGGAAGCAACCGAGCGCGCCTCGATCATCTCCTCCGTGACACGCTACGAGATCTCGCTGGACCTCACGCGCGGCGACACCGACTTCGGATCGTTCACCCGCATCGAGTTTGACGCGCGCGAAGGCGCGTCCACGTTCGCGGACCTCGTGTCCAACAACGTGCACTCGATTCGCCTGAACGGCGTCGGCCTCGACCCGTTCTCCACCCACCAGGACAACCGCATCGCGCTGAACAACCTGGCGGAGCACAACGTCCTCGAGGTCGACGCGTCCTGCCAGTACATGCACACCGGCGAAGGTCTGCACCGCTTCGTCGATCCCGCGGACGGCCAGGCCTACACTTACTCCCAGTTCGAGGTCCCGGACGCGCGCCGCGTCTACACGACCTTCGAGCAGCCCGACCTGAAGTCGGTCTTTACTCTCACCGTCAAGGTCCCCAAGGGTTGGAAGGTCTTCTCCAACGCCCCCACCCCCTCCCCCGAGGAAGACGGTGATGCGTGGACCTACCGCTTCGCGACCACGGAAAAGATGTCGACGTACATCACCGCGATCGTGGCCGGCCCCTACGAGGGCACCACGGCCTCGCTCACTTCCTCCGACGGCCGCACGATCGACCTGGGCGTGTACGCGCGTGCCTCGATCGTCGATCACCTGGACGCCGACGAGATCATCGACATCACTCGCCGCGGCTTCGAGTTCTTCGAGGGCGCCTACGGCATCGCCTACCCCTTCACGAAGTACGACCAGATCTTCGTGCCCGAATACAACGCGGGTGCCATGGAAACGCGGGCTGCGTGACCTTCCGCGACGCTTACGTGTTCCGTACCCATCCCACCGAGGCTCAAATGGAGGCTCGCGCCAACACGATCCTGCACGAGCTGGCGCACATGTGGTTCGGCGACCTGGTCACCATGAAGTGGTGGAACGACCTGTGGCTCAACGAGTCCTTCGCTGAGTTCATGAGCCACCTGGCCTTGGCCGAGGCCACCAAGTACACCGAAGGCTGGACCGGCTTCATGGTCCGTAAGGACTGGGGCCTCAAGCAGGATCAGCTGCCCACGACGCACCCGATCACGGCTGAGATCCGCGACCTGGCCGACGTTGAGGTCAACTTCGACGGCATCACCTACGCCAAGGGTGCCTCCGTGCTGCGCCAGCTCGTCTCCTACGTGGGACGCGACGCCTTCTTCGCGGGCCTGCACGAGTACCTGACGAAGCACTCCTACGCCAACGCGACGCTGGACGACCTGCTCACCGAGCTGGCCGCTGCGTCGGGCCGCGACCTGGCCTCATGGTCGAAGGTGTGGCTGGAGGAAGCCGGCGTGACGCTGCTGCGTCCGGTCGTCACGACCGCCGAGGACGGCACGATTGAGCGCCTCGAAATCACGCAGGAAGCCTTCTCCGAGGGCGCCTCCCTGCGCCCGCATCGCCTGGGCGTCGCGGGCTACTCGCTGACCGAGGAGGGGACGCTTGCCCAGGTCTTCCGCGAGGAGCTTGATGTCGACGGCGCGTCCACGCTCGTCGAGGCCGCTGCGGGCATCGCTCGCCCGGACTTCATCCTGGTCAACGACGGTGACCTCGGCTACGCGAAGGTGCGCCTGGACGAGCAATCCCTGGCCTTCGCGGTCGCTAACATCACTAAGTTCACGGATTCCCTCACGCGCGGCGTCGTCATGGCCTCGGCGTGGGACATGACCCGCGACGGCGAAATGCCGGCTCGCGACTACCTGAACCTCGCGCTGACCTCGATTCCCGTTGAGGACAACATGAGCCTGCTCATGCTGACCCTGCGCCACATCGACGAGGCCGTGCGCACCTTCGTCGCACCGCAGGCTCGCGCCGAGGCCGCCGAGGACACGGGTCGTCGCCTGCTGCTCCTGGCTCGCACCGCCGCCTCCGGCTCGGACGCGCAGCGCATGCTCGTGGCCGCAGCCGCGCGCAATGCCTCCTCTGAGGAGCAGTTCGAGGCCGTCCGCGGCCTGTTCGACGCCACCCAGACCCTCGACGGCCTGGACCTGGACGTCGACCTCAAGTGGGATCTCCTGGTCTCGCTCGTGCGCGGCAGCGTCGCCACCGAGTCCGACATCGACGCCCTCGAGGCCGAGGACGACACGATGACCGGCCACCAGAACGCTGCGGCCTGCCGCGCCGCGCGCGCAGGGGAATGGATCAAGGCCGACGTGTGGGACAAGGTCCTCACCGACACCTCAATCCCCAACGACACCCGCTGGGCGATGATCTCGGGCTTCTGGGCACAGGCACGCACCAACCCCTCGGCCTACGCTACCTACGTCGCGGAATACTTCGACGCACTGGCGGGCATCTGGGAGCGTTTCACCTTCCACACCGCCGAGGACCTGACCACGCTGCTGTTCCCGACCGCTCTGGCCGGTTACACAACCGAGGTCGACGTGGTCGCGTCGGGCAAGGCGTGGATCGACGCGCACGCCGACGCCTCTGCCGGTACGCTGCGCATCATCCGCGAACTCATCGACGTGTGTGAGCGCCAGATCGCCAACCAGGCGGTCGACGCGGGCTGATCTGCTTATTGAGAGATGGTGGGGGCGTGGTCAGCTGGCCACGCCCCCACCGTTTCTTTGCTTACCCTTCCTGTCACGCATGTGCCCGCTCGGCACCCGCATACCGCATCCAAGAGGGAAACGGACCCCGGCCTCGTCGAGGTCGGGGTCCGTTATGCGTGTGTGATGGACTCAGTGCGCCGCTGGCACAAGCACCGCCACTGAGCCAGAGATTCAGAGCTGGCCAGCCCAGGCACCGGAATCGTGGAAGAGGTGACGCTTGCCGTCGATGGTCTGGATGCCCGTGACCATCGCACCGTTGTCATCCATGTAGAACCAGGAGCCGTTGATCTCTGCCCAGCCGGTGACCATCGCACCGTTCTCGTCCATGTAGAACCAGGAGCCGTTGATCTCTGCCCAGCCGGTGACCATCGCACCGGACTCGTTCAAGTAGTACCAGTCAGCTCCAAGCTTGACCCAGCCGGTGGCCATGGCACCCGAGTGGTGCAGGTAGTACCAGGTGCCATCAACATTGATCCAGCTGGTCTGCATGATGCCATTCTCGGGCGAAAGGAAGTACCAGGAGCCGTTCCAGCTGGCCCAACCGAAGATCTGCTGGCCATTGAGGGTGAAGTACTCCCAGCCGGCCTCCTCCTTGTGCCAGCCGGTCACCATGTAGCCGTCGGAGTCGAATCGGTAGATCTGGTCATCAATCTCGACCTGCTCATCCTTGGCGTAGTCGCCGTCGCCCAAGTCGAACCACCAGCCCTTATCGTTGTGCTTCCAGGAAGCAACGGGGCCTTCCTCGCCGTCCTCATCGTCAGCTGCCGGGTCTTCCGTGGCGGGCTTCTCGTCTGTGGCAGGGTCCTCGGCACCGGGCTTCTCGTCCGTGGCGGGGTCCTCGGCACCGGGCTTCTCGTCCGTGGCGGGCTTCTCGTCCGTGGCGGGGGCGGGGTACTCAGCAGCGGGCTGCTCAACCGCAGCAGCAGCATCACCCGGCGTACCCTCCTCGAGGGCGACAGGGGCCGCATAGGCGGGGACGACGGTTCCAGCGACGACGGCAGCAGCACCGAGGGCGGCGATCATGGTACGACGGGCATTGATGGGACGCATCTGCGTGTTCCTCTCAAGATGTGGTGGCGTCTTACTCGCAGCTACTGAAGGGCCCCATTGGTCGTCCAGCACTGAAGTCGGCGATGGTTTCGCGCTAACGCATTACTGAGTATATATAACAGTTTGTCGATAATCAACCATGGAACATCTATTATGTTTCAAATCACACTAAATGAGTGGTGAATATCGCCTAAGAACATTCCATGACATTCATGCGACAAACTACTTAGGGCTAGAAATGTTGCAAATATGCAAAGTCGTTACTCTTATATCTGCCAGATCTGACCAAACATCGCACACACGTCAACAGTTCAACACATCATCACAACGACACACTCGTCAGATACTCCACCACCCCACACGCACCGTATGTACAGAAGGACCCCGGCCTCGTCGAAACAAATCAAACGAGGCCGGGGCCAGGGGAAGTGGAGCACACTTAGCGAGGACGCACCTCGCAGGCGACACCGTCACCATCACGATCAAGATCCGCGCTATAGCCCGGATCTCCACGGCGCAGTGGAGCAGCGCCCGCGTTCCAGGCCTCGGTGCAGTTGTTGAACGTACGCGCATTGCCAGAACCGCCGCCACGCGAGGGCACCGGGTACAGCCCCCACCAGGCACCCGAGTCGTAGAACCAGTGACGCTCAGAACCAATCCACTGCGTACCCGTTACCATCGCGCCGGATCCGTTCAGGTAGTACCACGTACCTCCGAGATTGAGCCAGCCGGTCACCATCTCGCCAGAACTGCGGAAGTAATACCAGGAACCCCGAACAGCGTTCCAGCCCGTCAGCATCGCACCATTGGCGTCCATGTAGTACCACGCACCACCCTGACTCACCCAGCCGGTCACCATCGCACCACCGCTCAGGTAATACCAGGAACTACCAACCTTAGCCCAACCATCAGCCATGACGCCAGCATCATTGAAGTAGTACCAGGAGCCGCGAACAGCATTCCAGCCCGTCAGCATCGCACCATTGGCATCCGTGTAGTACCACGCACCACCCTGACTCACCCAGCCGGTCACCATGACCCCCGAGGCATCCAGGAAGTACCAGGTGTCACCGACCTTCTGCCAACCCGTACGCATGATGCCAGTTTCCGGGTCCAGGTAGTACCAGGAACTCCCCACCTGCACCCAGCTGCGCGCCTGCGCACCCGAGGTGCCGTAATACTCCCACGCACCGTCAACACCATACCAACCGGTGACCATGTAGCCATTGGCATCAAAGCGGTAGGTACTGCCGCCAATCTCGCACACCTCACTATGCACAAAGCTGCCGTTGCCCAGGTCATACCACCATCCAACAGCATCCTGCTTCCAGGAGGGCTTGGGGTCAGGCGCGGGTGCAGGGTCCGACTGCGGAGCGGGATCAGGTGCAGGGTCCGGGTTGGGCGCAGGGTCCGGCTGCGGATCAGCGGTCGGCTGAACGGTTGGTACCGGCTCCGGGCTAGGATCAGCATCTGCCGCAAAGGCAGGCATGACACCACCGACGACGAAGGCGGCGGCACCAAGCGCTGCAACCACGCTTCGATACGCATGAATGGGACGCATACATGTTCCTCTCGATAGAAGGAGCGAACGAACCCGCCCACTCAACGGAACGGGTATCACCGTATCGATACGGCTTCAGTTTCGCAACACTCATTTACCGAGTGTATACTCGCGCTCGCTGAATGCAAGCACCATCACACAATCATGTCCCTTGGCAAACTGGCGGCCACCGCATAGGGGAAGCCCCCGCCGATGAGCGAACTCATCGACGGGGGCTTCAATCACAGCGTCAGTTCT
>BNJU01004879.1_pt1 | contig 41399 bp, 67 predicted proteins | sample 8539281 | NCBI WGS metagenome assembly BNJU01 (sample SAMD00202456, study PRJDB9452) | human saliva metagenome | isolation source: human saliva | place: Japan
GAACGTATTCTTTAAAAAGAGTTTACTTGAAAAATATTTTATTTTTATATTTGATTTTCTAGAAGTGTTGACTTTCATATTTGAAGTCCAATTGCTTTTGAAATAGAGTTATTTTTAACAAAAGATTATCAAAAACGATAAAAAGTGTTGCATTTCATTATGCTATACTAGATATATCGATAAACAATAATAAGTTTTCGACTAGTAACAAGAGAGCTCATTTGTTGCTAAAACTAAAAATATTTTTATAAAAAGAGGAAATCATTATGACTACATCAACTAAAAATCGTAAACTTTACTAAATCACTTGTTACACTAGGCTCTAATTTCGGAATCTTTACCCTCAGTTTCTTTAGTATTGCTCCTTAGTTCTTCTCCTTGACAATTTGATATCAGCCAACCAATGCCTGAAGGTGAGAGGCAACAAGGTCAGGCTACGAAGCGTGGGAGAGGGTTAATGCCTTTGTTCTAACCTTTGTTGCCGGTAATACACTTGACTTATGGCCTTTATCAAATTAAAACAGTTTGCTAAGGACTTTAAAGAAAGCGATCTTTTTGAAAATACAACCATTTCATTCTTGAAAAAAGAGTGCAGTTTTAATGACGCTAGTAGGAGCAATCCAAGGTATTACAGAACTTATTCTTAACCCCGCTCATATTATTTTTAACTTCTCGATTGCAGCATTTTTGTTTATTGTTAGCTTAGTTCTTGCTTCTATCAAGAATCAATTTTCAAATAGTAGCATAATACATGTATGTAACACTTACTAATATTGTATAATATAGTAGAGATTAGAAACGAGGTTTTGAAATTAATGTCTAAGAAAAATTCCTACTTACCATTTGCTTTAGGTTTTTATTAATATCCTACTTTTTATCTTGGGAGTGTCTTTAGTTATATCCATCCTTTAACAGTTTTTCAATGTAACTGAGATTAGCCTATTTGACCTTGGGACTATTTCCTTAAAAACCCTGATATGGTGAATACTTCAATACTAGTGAGTACTGTCCCTTTATCAATAGCTTTATCATTCTGTTTGTACTATTCTGTGTTAGACAGTTCTTCCAAAATATTATTCATGAACAGATTTTTCATGTTATAATGTCAAACTTGCTAATCGTATCTCTATTTCCTCTTTATTGCTTCATTTCTAGGAGATGGTATTTTGACACTCAATGGTTATTCATTTCTAAATATAACTTTCATGGTTACTGCTCGTTGTTTGGACAATTGGTAAAGTCCTTGAAAAAGCAAACGAAATTGCAGAAGAAAATGAGTTTACAATTTGAGAAAGGAGATTGTACCGTGATTGTCATTAATCTAGATGTCGAATTAGTAAAGAAAAAAATGCGTTCAGGAGATTTAGTAGAACGTAGGTATTACTCCCGCAAAATCTTTCAATACTGGAAAACAGGTAAGGCCAAAGCTATACGTTTTTCAACACTAGAAGCCATCTGCAAAGAACTAGGATGCCAGCCAGGAGATATATTAGAATATGTACAGACTGAAAAATGTGGTTCATGCAATGCTGATCCGCTTTTTATTTAAAAATAATCGATTTATCTCGAAAAATTTTGTAAAAATCAACAAAATATTATAATAAGATTATGAAAACGATACAAAGGAGATGTCTTTAAGGACAAGAACAAAGCTGATATGGAAGATAGAAAAAAGCTACAAAAATTTGCCATTCGCAAACTGAGCATGGGAGTGGGCTCGGTATTGATTGGACTTGCCTTCATTGGAGGAACACTTGAACCAAAACTGGTTCAGGCTGATGAAACCAAGCAAGTTTCCTTTCACTATTTAGCAGAATCGGAGTTGACAGCTGCTGAACGTGAAATCATTCACCATGAATTGCCACAAGATCTGAGCCAAGAGAGCTATTATCTAGTCTATCGTAAGCAGGGACAAGCTGTCCTACCTCAAACAGGATCTGTCACCTTCCCCTTGGCTGGTCTTGGTCTTTTGACTGCTAGTTTGGTGGTTTTCCTATTTTCAAAGAAAAAACCTTCTAAGATAGTTGGAGTGTTATTGATTGCTTCTATAGGTAAGAGTTTATTACTACCTTATCAAGTATTTGCTTTTGAACACAAGGACTTGCTAGCTTATGATCAGACTAAAACTCTTGTGTCTACAGATGGTTTCTCTCAAGGTATTATTGACATTAAAGGCTATGACTATGTCGGCTATTTATTAGAGTCGGATTTAAGAGGAACAGGGCAAGATCTAACATCTAGTGCAAGCCCAGAAATTCCTGCAAAAAGCAGTAAATCAAGCAGCTGTTCATGAAATTCCGAATTCACAGGTGGTGTATCCGGCGACTCTTGGTTGAACCGGTTAAGCTGGCATTTGAAGGTGGAGTCAATGGCCTAGGAGCAGTAGCTGAAGCCTTACCAGAGTACACACCAGAATCGAGTAGTCAAGTGGCGTGCCAGAAGTCCACGACAAAGCAGACTTCACAGGCGGTGTATCCGGCGACTCTTGGTTGAGCCATCTAAACCAACATTTGAAGGTGGAGTCAATGACCCTAGGAGCAGTAGCTGAAGCCTTACCAGAGTACACACCAGAATCGAGTAGTCAAAGTGGCGTGCCAGAAGTCCACGACAAAGCAGACTTCACAGGCGGTGTATCCGGCGACTCTTGGTTGGAGCCATCTAAACCAACATTTGAAGGTGGAGTTAATGGCCCCAGGTACAGTAGCCGAAAGCTTACCAGAGTATGAAGGTGGTGCAGTTCCTGCTGATACTCTGAAACAGGAACGCCCAGAGTTTACAGGTGGCGTATCAGGCGAATCCTTAGTCGAGCCAACAAAACCAACATTTGAAGGTGGTGTTAATGGCCCGGCACAGTAGCTGAAAGCTACCAGAGTACACACCAGAATTTAGCAGTCAAAGTGGCATCCCAGAAATCCATGACACACCAGACTTTACAGGTGGCGTATCAGGCGAATCCTTAGTTGAGCCGTCTAAACCAATATTTGAAGGAGGCGTCAATGGCCAAGGAACAGTAGCTGAAAACCTTACCAGATTATGAAGGAGGCGCAGTCCCAGTTGATACTCTGAAACAGGAACATACTGAGTTCACAGGCAGTGTATCCGGCGACTCCCTTGGTTGAGTCGTCAAAACCAGCATTTGAAGGTGGAGTCAATGGCCTAGGGTACAGTAGCTGAAGCTTTGCCTGAGTATAAACAAGAATTTAGCAGTCAAAGTGGCATCCCAGAAGTTCATGACAAACCAGACTTTACAGGTGGCGTATCAGGCGAATCCTTAGTCGAGCTACCTAAACCATCATTTGAAGGTAGTGTTAATGACCAAGGTGTAATAGCTGAAAGCTTACCAGAGTATGAAGGTGGTGCAGTTCCTGTTGATACTCTGAAACAGAAATCCCTGAGTTTACAGGAGGCGTATCGGGTGAGTCCTTGGTTGAACCATCAAAACCAACATTTGAAGGTGGAGCCAATGGTCCAGGTACAGTAGTTGAAGTCTTACCAGATTATGAAGGTGGTGCAGTTCCCGCTGATACTTTGAAACAGGAAATCTCTAGCTATAGAGGTGGTGTGAATGCTACTGAAGCGCTGATTCAGGATACAAAACCCGACTTTTACATATTGAAGTCAGAAAAAGAGTTGATTCCTAAACAAACTAGGGAAAAGATTGATCCAGAAATGCTGGTCGGTGAAACAAGAATCGAGCAAGTCGGTCAAGATGGTGAGAAAAGAGATTGTTACCAGCTATGAGGAAAAAGATGGGAAACGTATTTCAGAGCCGAAAAGAAACAACACGGATTTTAAGAGAAGCTAAAGATCAGGTTATCATCCGTGGCAGTAAGGAAAAAGAAGAAATTAAACCTGAACCTGTCCTAACTCTTTCAACTATTACTGGAAATTCGATGGGCCGTTCAGCTCGCTTAAGTTATAACTTGGAGAAGGCAGATGGCGTTACCGTCTCAAAAATTAGTGCCACTATCAAAGCCAAGGGGTTAGAGGATAAAACTCTTGATTTGACGAGTGAACAGCTGGAAGCAACAGTTGACAATCTAAAACTCTACACGGATTACACCATATCTACAAAGATGGTCTTTAATCGTGGTAAGGGTGAGGAGAGCACTCTACTTGAGGACCAAAATCTCCGTCTAGAGCTTAAAAAGCTGGAAATAAAAGATATCAAGGAAACAAGTCTTATCAAGGTTGACAATGGCAGAGAGACTGAGATTCAACAATTGTGGAAGCACCAAGGAATTTGGAAAACTACTATCTCAAGGTTAGTTCTAAAGATCATAAGACTAGCTGTTTAGCCATCAAGTCTATTCAAACTGAGAGAATAAACGGAAAAAGAGTATTACAAGGTGACTGCTGAGGCAACTGACTTGATTCAACGTAATGCTCAGAAAACCTTTTGAAGAAGGCTTTAGCTATTACCTGGCTAAGTCAAGTGCTGATACTCCCTACGATTGCTGGTGTAAAAGAATACGCTTATCAGGATATCCAAGATTATGATAGCCACCATGATCAAGCCTATCGCAACCTTGAAAAAAATTACAGCCTTTTCTACAATAAAGAATGGATTGTTAATCAAGGGAACAAGCTAGATCTTGATCACAATCTAGCCAAAAAGAGGTAGTCTCTGTTATTGCTATGAAGGGACAAGACTTTGTGACAGACCTGTCAGCGGCAGACCATATCATGGTTCATTATGCAGATCAGACCAAGGATGTATTTGCAATTACTTCACAAAAATTCTGGCTTGACTGCCATCAAGGAATACAAGATTGCTGACTTGGATGTGCTGTATACTCCAGATATGCTAGTTAAGGACCGTTCGGCCCCTAGCCAAAGAGCTAACATCTATCCTGAAAAACAGTGGACTTACAGTCTGATGGGGTTTATCGCATTCTAGATGATCAAACCACTAGCCTTGATAAGAAGGTTGAGGCCGTGCAGAATTGGTATCTAGAAGAAAGCTTTTGCAGAAGTCAAAGCGCAGCTGGGAACTCTGGTTGATAAGTTACTCACCAATCTGGATTACCAGTGGAATGATTCACCTGCTAGCATGGCTTCCTTGAAGCAAAAGGTTCAGGATCATCAGTCAGCTATCATGCTGGGACTTGCTTATCTTAATCGCTATTATGGTATCCGATTTGCGGATTACAATCTAAAAAGAACTCATGCTCTTTAAACCAGATTTTTATGGCCAAAACGTAGATGTTTTTGGATCGATTGATTGAACTTGGTTCAAGAGAAAAATAACCTAAAAGGCGACCAGACTCATGAAACTTTTGCCAGAGTCATAGCCAAGGATACAAAATCTGAAGATTTACATGCCTTCTTAGACTACAACAGACAGTTGTTGACGACTGACAAGGATATGAATGACTGGTTTGTGAATGCCACCAAGGGCCATGTGTACATAGCAGAGCGAGCTTCGAAGAATCAAGAAATTGCAAATCGGAAGCATCGGGCTTATGACAATCTGAATAACTGGTTGCATCGCAATATGATTCTGCCTTTGTTGAATGTGAAGAAGGCACAGATGTTCCTGATTTCCAACTACAATACCATTACCTTCGGATCAGCTGATAAATCTGGCAAAACCATAGACCAGATGAAAGCTGACATTGACCTAGTCGCGGACCGTCAGTTGACTTACTTGGACTTTTGGTATCGACTTGCCGCTGATGATGTCAAAGACCGTATGGTTAAGAGTGACTTTAATATAGCTACACCAGTTTGGGAAGGCTATCGCGTTGATGGACGTGGCTGGGTAGAGCGTTATGGACATACAAGTGGTATGGCAGACTACGCGCCAATTCGTGAAGTATTTGGGCCAGCAGGTCGCTACTATAAGGACAATAAGCTAGGAGCCTATGCCTCTATCTATCCTAATATCAATGCCAGAGATGCTGTTCACTTTGTAGAAATAGATATGATGAGTGAGTATGGTTTGTCTGTCTACACCCATGAGACAACTCACGTCAACGATCGTATTGTCTATCTGGGTGGCTACAAACATCGTGAAGGAACCTATGTAGAAGCCTATGCTCAGGGCATGCTCCAGTCGCCAGCTGAGGAAGGCCATCAGGGTGAATATGGCGCTCTCGGGCTCAACATGGCATACATGCGACCAAATGATGGGGACCAATGGTACGATCCTGATCCGACCAAGTTGCAAACACGCCAGCAGATTGACCACTACATGAAAGGTTATAACGAGGCCTTGATGCTTCTAGATTATCTGGAAGGAGAACGAGTTCTCGCTAAGAATGATCTGGCTTTGAAGAAGGCCTGGTTCAGCAAGATGACCAAGCAAATGCGCTATCAGGATCAGGATAATAAACTCCTTGCTCCTAACCAGTGGGACTATGTCCGTCCATTGACAGATGAGGAAGCCAAGACTCAGCTAAATTCTGTGGATGATTTAATCAAAAATAACATCATCACCAACAGGCATTATCAGGGGAACTTACCGACCAGAAGAACTCAAGACAGCTTATGTCAATGTCAAGATGGTAGATGCTATCTACGGCGGTAATACAAGTCAGGGAGCTCCAGGAGCCATCTCCTTCAAGCATAATGCCTTCCGTATGTGGGGTTATTATGGCTACGAAAATGGTTTCCTAGGCTATGCTTCTAATAAATACAAGGATGAGGCCTTAAGCGAGGGACGTGACACCCTTGGGGATGATTTCATTATCCAGAAGGTTTCGAAAGGCAAGTTCCAGAACTTGGAAGAATGGAAGAAGGCCTGGTTTGATGACATTATTGCCAAGGCAAAACGAGGAATCCATAGTTTTGAAATTGATGGTCAGCAAATTGATTCTTATGAGAAATTGCAAGACTTGTTTGACCAAGCAGTAGAAACGGATTACCGAAACTTCAAGTATGGAGGCTCAGTTGCCAACTATACAGTAGCTTTGAAGAAAAAAGTCTTCCAAAAACTATTGCAGGTCACAGATGCCTTTTCATCCGAACTCTTTCCTAAAGGATAGATAAAAAGTCGGTGTGATAAAAGAGAATGCTATGTTCAGATTTTCTTAGAAAGTGACATCTACTTTATCATTCTCAAAGAATAAAATTGCCAGATCTCCTGTTGGGGTCTGGCTTTTATGGTATACTTAGGATATGCATAGAAAAACAGTGATTGATTTTAGGGCTTTGGGTGAGCGATACACCTTTACCCAGCCTATCAAAGAGTTGAAAACCAGAGATTTAGCAGAAGTGACAGACTTGTTAGCTCAAGTGGAAAGCTACCAAGAGCAAGGCTATTATGTAGTTGGTTATGTTAGTTATGAAGCAGCACCTGCTTTTGAGGAGAAGTTGGCGGTTCACGAGGGTCCCTTGTTAGGAGAGTATCTCCTCTATTTCACTATTCATGACAGCGTTGAAAAATCTAGCATTCCTCTGACTTATGAGGAGGTGGCTTTGCCATCAAACTGGCAGGAAGTAACATCTGCAGAGGACTATGAAAAGGCGATTGCTCAGATTCACCATCATTTACGACAGGGCGATACTTATCAGGTCAATTATACGGTTCAACTCAAGCAGGAGTTGTCTGCTAACCCTTTGCTATCTACAATCGTATGGTGGTAGAGCAGGAAGCAGGTTACAATGCCTATGTTGAACATGATGACATGGCAGTGATTTCCATGAGTCCAGAACTCTTTTTTGAACAAAATGGCGTGAATTGACAACTCGTCCTATGAAGGGACGACTAAACGTGGTCTGACTGATGCAGAAGACTTGAAAGAAGCAGCTTGGTTGGAGCAGGATCCCAAAAATCGCTCAGAGAATATGATGATAGTGGACCTCTTGCGCAATGACATGAATCGTCTGTCTGAGGTGGGAAGTGAGCATGTGGAACGTTTATGTCAGGTGGAACAGTATTCAACGGTTTGGCAGATGACTTCGACCATCAAGAGTCAGTTACGACCAGATGTTGACCTAGTTGAAATCTTTCGTTCGCTCTTTCCATGTGGCTCCATCACAGGAGCTCCCAAGATAGCGACCATGGAAATTATCAAGGACTTGGAGCCCCAACCCAGAGGAGTTTACTGTGGAACTGTTGGCCTCTTACTTCCCAATGGACGACGAATTTTTAATGTGGCTATTCGAACCATTCAACTGCATGGAGGGCAAGCCATCTATGGTGTCGGAGGTGGCATCACTTGGGATAGTACTTGGGAGTCAGAATACTGTGAAGTCCAGCAAAAAGCAGCGGTTCTTTACCGAAAACAACCTCGTTTTCAGCTGATTACGACAGGGAAAATCAGCCAGAAAAAATTGCTCTTTGAAAAGCAACATCTAGAAAGATTGCAAAAGGCTAGTCGTTATTTTGCCTTTCTATTTGACCAAGAAGTTTTGAGACAAAAGTTAGAGAAGGAGTGCCAAGCTTGTGACCTTTATCAAGACTACCGTTTGCGAATCAGTCTTAGCAAGTCTGGAGAGATTAAAATCGAACGACAAATATTATCGCCACTTAGCTCCAGCTTCTGTCAGGCCAAACTTTGTGTACAGGATGCTGATTTACAGCACCCCTTTACCTACTTTAAGACGACACACCGACCACATTTGACAGTGGGAGAGCAGGAAATCATCTATCACACTGCTGATGGAAAATTGCTTGAAACCTCTATTGGGAATCTAGTCTTAAAAATGGATGGCAAGCTCTATACCCCACCTAGCACTCTTGACCTGTTCCCAGGGATTTATCGCCAGCATTTACTTGAAAATGGGCAAGTAGAGAGAAAATTCTGACTTTTAGCAGATTTGAATCAAGCAGAAGCTATCTATGGCTGTAATGCAGTCAGAGGGCTTGTATGAATTGTCAGTAAAGGAGAACTAATTGAAACTCGTATTTTTACACGGTTTGGGACAGTCAGCAGATAGTTGGAAAGAAGTTCAGTATTTGCTGGCAGATTATCCCTCTGAAGCCCTGGACTTATTTCCTTCAGGAGTTGGGACCTACCAAGAAGCCAAGGAACGCATTTATCAGCACTTATCAAAGGAAACAGATCCTTTTGTCTTAGTTGGCTTATCTTTAGGGGCTGCACTTGCATTGGAGCTTTCAAGTTTTGAGATACCAAATCTTCAGGCCTTAATTTTATCAGGTTGTCCATTGAAACTAGCGGGAAATATCCCTTTTTATATTCAATCTCTGATATTTAAACTACTCCCAAAAAGGATATTTGAGAAGCAGGGAGCAGACAAATCGCTTTTAGTTGGAGTATCTGAAGAATTAAAAACACTTGATTTAAGAGAGATTGCAAAGAATTGTTCCTATCCAAGCTTGTTGATCTGTGGTAGTCAGGATAAGCCTAATCTAAAGTCTATGAAAGGTCTGCAACAACTGATTCCAAATTCTCAGATTCAGATTATTCCTGATGGACCTCATGTTCTGAATAGGGCCAAACCAAAAGAGTTTGCAGAAATAACTAGAAGTTTTTCTTGAATTGCAGAAATAAGTTTGATAAAATAATATTGAGATTGATATTATAATTTTCAGGAGAAAATCATGAACAAACGTCATTTATTAAAAACTTGGCCTAGCTTCTTTACCTGTTCTAGCTTTGTTTTTACAACCTGTTGTGGCAGATGAAAGTATCCATTTTTCAAGCTGTAAGGAAGCTTGGGAGAATGGATATGCAGATATTCATAGGGAGAACCAGGTTATTCTGCCACTCTGGATAAGGATCATGATGGAATCGCTTTGTGAATCAAAGAATGCGCCTCAGGGAGTTTTAAAAGAGAAAAAGACGAGTACAACTCAAGCTAACAACAATGTAGCACCAAATAGTGCAACACCGAACAGTGCAGTATCTGCTCCTAGTGTAGAAGCTGTAAGTGGCTGGGTTCGTCAAAATGGATCTTGGTACTATTTTTTCTGAAAAATGGAAACCAGTAACAAATACTTGGCAGGGGGCCTACTACCTCAAATCAGATGGAAGAATGGCTGAGAATGAGTGGGTATACGATAACTACTACCAAGCCTGGTATTACCTCAAATCAGATGGATCTTATGCCCGCAATACTTGGCAAGGGAAGTTACTACCTCAAATCAGATGGTAAGATGGCTCAGGTGAATGGATTTATGATTCTTCTATCAAGCCTGGTATTACCTCAAATCAGATGGATCTTATGCGCATAATACTTGGCAAGGTGCTTACTACCTCAAGTCAAATGGTAAAATGGCTCAGAGTGAGTGGGTATATGACTCTTCTTACCAAGCCTGGTATTACTTAAAATCAGATGGATCTTATGCCCGTAATGCTTGGCAAGGAAACTACTACCTCAAATCAGATGGTAAAATGGCTCAGAGTGAATGGGTTTATGATACATCCTATCAAGCCTGGTACTATTTGAAATCAGATGGTTCATATGCCCGTAATGCATGGCAAGGCTCATACTATCTTAAATCAAATGGTAAAATGGCTGTCAATGAATGGGTAGATGGTGGGCGTTATTATGTAGATGACTCAGGTTTGTGGAAATCAAATTCAAATTCGAATTCGAATTCCAAAGTAACTAATAAAGGCTTATATTATAGCGTTCAAGGGAAGTACGATGAGATTCTTGTTGTAAATAAACACTATCCTTTGTCTAAAGACTACAATCCAGGTGAAAACCCAACTGCTAAAGCTGCCTTTTTAAAACTGATTGCACAGATGCAAAAAGAAGGCTATGCTATTGGCAATAACTATAGTGGATTTAGAAGTTATGGAACTCAAGCACAATTATATCAAAGCTATGTAAATAGAGAAGGTCAGGCTGCAGCTGATCGTTATTCAGCTAGACCTGGCTATAGTGAACACCAAACAGGACTTGCATTTGATCTAATTGGTACAGATGGAAACTTAGTTGAAGATGAAAGTGCCGCTCAATGGTTACTTGATCACGCAGCTGACTATGGATTTGTTGTTCGTTACCTTAAAGGAAAAGAAAGTGTAACTGGCTATATGCACGAAGAATGGCATTTACGCTATGTTGGAAAAGAAGCGAAAGAAATTGCAGCAAGTGGTTTGACACTTGAAGAATACTACGGATTTGATGGTGGCGACTATCTTAACTAAAATTTGTCACTAATATAATGCAAACCTTTGCACTGAATGGCAGATTTTGTTATACTAGTACTGTAAGCATTTTCAATTAAGGATAAGGAGAAGACGATGAGTCAAAAGATTATTGGGATTGACCTTGGTGGAACTTCTATCAAGTTCGCTATTTTAACGCAAGAAGGAGAAATCCAAGAAAAATGGTCTATCAAGACTAATATTTTGGATGAAGGAAGCCATATCGTAGACGATATGATTGAAACTATTCAACATCGTTTGGGCTTGCTTGGATTGTCTGCTGAAGATTTCCGTGGAATTGGTATGGGATCACCTGGTGTGGTTGACCGTGAAAAAGGGACTGTTATCGGTGCTCTACAACTTCAACTGGAAAAACTCTTCAACCAATCAAAGAAAAAATGGAAAAAGCCTTGGGGATTCCATTCTTCATCGACAATGACGCCAACGTAGCTGCCCTTGGTGAGCGTTGGATGGGTGCTGGTGAAAACCAACCAGACGTTGTCTTTATGACACTTGGTACAGGTGTTGGTGGCGGTATCGTGCAGAAGGTAAAATTGCTTTCACGGTGTTGCAGGTGCTGCTGGTGAACTTGGACATATCACAGTTGACTTTGACCAACCAATCGCATGTACTTGTGGTAAAAAGGCTGTCTGAGACAGTGGTCAGCAACAGGGATTGTCAACTTGACTCGTCGTTATGCAGATGAATACGAAGGCGATGCAGAGTTGAAACGCTTGATTGATGACGGAGAAGAAGTAACAGCTAAAACTGTCTTTGACTTTGGCAAAAGAAGGAGACGACCTTGCCTTTTGATCGTTTACCGTAACTTCTCACGTTACTTGGGTATTGCATGTGCCAACATCGGTTCAATCCCTAAACCCATCAACAATCGTTATTGGTGGTGGCGTATCAGCTGCGGGAGAATTCCTTCTTCAAGGTGTACAAAAGGTTTATGATGAAAATACTTTCCCACAAGTTCGCACTAACAACTAAGTTGGCTCTTGCCACTCTAGGAAATGACGCTGGAGTTATCGAGAGCATCACTTGTATTGCTAACAAATAAAACATAAAAAGGAGAAAATTAGCTTTTCCGTAAGCGAGTGATTTTTCCTCCTTTCTTTTTATGCTATACTAGTTAAGACAATGAATGAGGTGATAGCAAATGACAAAAGCAGATACGATTTTTAAAGAAAATATCGAGCGAATCTTGAATGAGGGTGTGTTTTCCGAGCAAGCACGTCCCAAGTATAAGGATGGAACAGTGGCTAACTCCAAGTACATCACAGGTGCTTTTGGAGTACACGATTTGTCTAAGGCGAATTTCCCAATCACGACCTTGCGCCCCATCGCAATTAAATCAGCCATCAAAGAAGTGCTTTGGATCTACCAAGACCAGTCTAATAGTCTGGAAGTTCTCAATGACAAGTACAATGTTCACTACTGGAATGATTGGGAAGTGGGAGACACAGGTACTATTGGGGAGACGTTATGGGGCTGTGGTTAAGAAGCACGACATCATCAACAAGATTCTCAAACAGTTGAAAGCCAATCCTTGGAACCGTCGCAATATCATCTCACTTTGGGATTATCAGGCTTTTTGAGGAGACAGATGGCCTTCTTCCTTGTGCCTTTCAGACCATGTTTGATGTCCGTCGAGTAGATGGGGACATCTATCTGGATGCGACCTTTGACCCAGCGTTCTAATGATATGCTGGTAGCTCATCATATCAATGCTATGCAGTATGTGGCGCTTCAGATGATGATTGCTAAAACACTTTGGTTGGAAAGGTTGGGAAAATTCTTCTACTTTATCAACAACCTTCACATCTATGACAATCAATTTGAACAAGCTCAGAATTGCTTCTGTCGTGAACCTTCAAACTGCCAACCACGTCTGGTCTTGAATGTACCAGACAAAGACTAACTTTCTTTGATATTAAAGCAGAAGATTTTTGAGCTGGTTGATTATGATCCAGTTAAGCCACAGTTGAAGTTTGACTTGGCCATTTAATACTCTTCTGATAATCTCTTCAGAGCAGCTAGATTCCTAGTTTCTATTTGGTTTTATTGAGTATAAATATAGAGAAGTTGAGAAAAATCTCAACTTCTTTTGTTTGCTAATGTGATACGCGACGACGCGCTGCTTTCTTACGATTTTCTTCGATGAAAGCTGCTTTTTGTTCTTCTGGTTCGATCCTTTCTTTTTAACTGCGTATACTGCACCTGCAACTGCAGCGACAGTTCCCTGCAATACCTGTTACAAGACCTTTTAGCGAATCCTTTAGCCATGAGTATTCCTCCTTTAACTTATAAATCAGCCAGCTACCTCAAGAGGTCGCATTTTTCTGACTGACCTTTTTGTGATATAATAATAGTAACGAAAAATGGGAATTTTTCAAGGAAAAAGATGAAAACAAAAAAATAATTGTGATTGTTGGACCAGACTGCAGTTGGAAAGACAGCTCTAGCCATTGAAGTTGCTAAGCATTTTAATGGCGAAGTAGTCAGTGGAGATAGCCAACAAGTCTATCGAGGACTAGATATTGGGACAGCTAAGGCTAGTCCAGAGGAGCAGGCAAGTGTTCCTCATCATTTGATTGATGTGAGAAGGCAAACCGAGTCTTACTCAGCTTTTGATTTTGTTTCAGAAGCTAAGGCGGCCATTGAGGATATTCAAAGTCGAGGTAAGCTAGCCATTATCGCTGGTGGAACTGGGCTTTATATCCAGAGCTTGTTAGAAGGTTACCACCTAGGTGGGGAGACTCCCCATGAGGAGATTTTAGCTTATCGTGCTAGTCTAGATCCTTTTTCAGATGAGGAGTTAGCCCATCTTGTAGAGCAAATAGGCCTTGAAATTCCCCAGTTTAATCGTCGTCGTGCCATGCGTGCCTTGGAGATTTGCCCATTTTGTCAAGACTTGGAAAAATCAAAGAGACTACATGAACCTCTGATTATTTGCTTGGATGATGAGCGTAGTCAATTAGATGAACGGATTAACCACCGTGTGGATTTGATGTTTGGAAGCTGGACTATTGGATGAAGCTAAGTGGTTGTTTGACCATTATCCAGATGTGCAGGCTGCTAGGGATTGGTTACAAAGGAACTATTTCCTTATTTTCGTGGAGAGCAGTCCTTGGAAGAAGCTCGTGATAGCCTAAAACAAACGACTCGCTCGATTTGCTAAGCGCCAGTTGACCTGGTTCCCGTAATCGCATGCAGGTGACCTTTTATCAGATAGGAGAATCTGGTGTGAAAGAGCGTATTTTAAGCCAGATTGAGGGATTTTAAATGATTGAAACGAGAAAAAGAGGAACGAGTCCTGCTGATTGGTGTTGAACTCCAGGGCATGGATAATTTTGACCTCTCCATGGAAGAGCTGGCTGAGTCTGGCTAAGACGGCTGGTGCAGTCGTGAGTCGATAGTTACAGACAAAAACGAGGAAAAATACGACTCCCAAGACCTTTGTCGGAACTGGTAAGTTGGAAGAAATTGCTCAAATGGTGGATGCAGAAGAAATCACAACTGTCATTGTCAACAACCGTCTGACACCTCGACAAAATGTCAATTTAGAAGAAGTCTTGGGTGTTAAAGTCATTGACCGCATGCAGTTGATTTTTGGATATCTTTTGCCATGAGAGCTCGAAGCCATGAAGGAAAGCTTCAAGTTCATCTTGCTCAGCTCAAATACCTCTTGCCTCGCTTGGTTGGTCAAGGGATTATGCTTAGCCGTCAGGCTGGGGCATTGGTTCCCGTGGTCCAGGTGAAAGTCAGCTGGAGCTTAACCGTCGTAGTGTTCGCAGCCAAATCACAGATATCGAGCGTCGGCTCAAAGTCGTTGAGAAAAATCGAGCGACAGTTCGAGAAAAACGTTTGGAGTCAAGTACCTTTTAAGATTGGTTTGATTGGCTGCACCAATGCTGGAAAGTCAACTATCATGAATACCTTGACTAGCAAGACTCAGTATGAGGCAGATGAGCTCTTTTGCGACTCTGGATGCGACAACTAAAAGCATTCATCTGGGGGCAATCTTTCAGGTTACCTTGACTGACACCCGTTGAGTTTATTCAAGATTTGCCGAGCAGAGTTGGTGTCTAGTTTCAAGTCGACCTTGAAGAAAGCAAGCATGTGAGACCTTTTGGTTCATGTTATCGATGCTAGCAATCCTTACCATGAGGAACATGAAAAACAGTCCTGTCTATCATGAAAGACTTGGACATGGAGGATATTCCTCGCCTAACCCTTTTATAATAAAAGCGGATTTGGTGGAGAGTTTCACGCCTACCAAACGCCGTATGCACTAGATTTCTGCCAAATCTGGAGAATAGTCGAGAACAGTTGCAGGTTTTGTTATTGCTAGACAAGATCAAGAAATTTTTGAACCCTTTACTTTGCGCGTGCCTTTTCTAAGTCCTACAAGATTCATGATTTAGAAGTGTTGCTGTATCCTCGAAGAACGTGATCTACCAAGATGACGGTGAAGTCATCACAGGCTACATTTCTGAGAAAATAAATGGAGATTAGAAGAATTTTATGACTGAGTATCAGATCATTAGCTCTCAAGTATGGGTGGCTATACGAGTTTAGACAAGGTATATCTAGATCAGCTTTTAGCTGGTAGGTCTGAAGAGGAGCAACTAGCTCTCATCACCTCCACCTAGCGTGGTTAATGCCTACTTTGCAGAACTCTACCAGAGTCCTCAAGCTGCGACGGATTATTTTTGAGAAGTCAGCCAGGAACTGAACCTCTACAATGCTGAGCCAAGTTTCACGGAAGAAAGCAAACCCTTTATTCGCCTCAATCTATCAAGCCAGTCTTTTGGATTTTGCTATGAGAAAGAAGGTCTTGGTCGGATTTTCTCAGAAGTTGAGGAAGTCATCACTGCCGACTTACTTTTTGAGATTGCGCAAATCTTCCCTCATCAACTGGTCTTTTAAGGAGTCTGGTAAGATTTACTTGAAAGCTGTCGGAGATGAGGAAGTTGTAGCGTGGAAAAATCTCACAGCCTTGACAGATTTTGGAAAGCTTGGCAGATGGTCATAAAGCGTCTCAAAGGTTATAGTCAAGAGGATCTGCTACAAGAAGCTAAATCTTTCTCAGCAAGTTTTTATTACCGCTCGGAAAACCGCACTGCTATGTTATATTTTAATTAATTAGAAAGTATCGAATGGATATTCAATTTTAGGAACGGGGCTGGTCAGCCTCTAAAAGCCCACAACGTTTCCAGTCTCGCTCTGAAACTCTTGGACGAGATTAACGAAGTTTGGCTCTTTGACTGTGGAGAAGGAACGCAAAAATCGCATTCTGAGAACTACAGTTCGACCACGGAAGGTCAGCAAAATCTTTATTACCCTTACACGGAGACCATATCTTTGGTTTTGCCAGGTTTTCTCTCTAGTCGTGCTTTTTCAGGCTAATGAAGAGCAGACTGATTGAAATCTATGGACCTCAAGGTATCAAGTCTTTTGTTTTGACTAGTTTGCGTGTCTCTGGTTCTCGTCTGCCCTATAAGATTCATTTCCATGAGTTTGACAAGGATTCCCTAGGGAAAATTCTCGAAACTGATAAATTCATGGTGTATGCAGAAGGGTTGGATCACACTATTTTCTGTGTCGGCTATCGTATCATGCAAAAGGATTTAGAAGGAACCTTGGATGCTGAAAAACTCAAGGCTGCTGGTGTGCCATTTGGACCTCTCTTTGGAAAAATCAAAAACGGTCAGGATGTCGTCTTAGAAGACGGCACCGAGATCAAGGCAGCAGATTATATTTCAGCACCGCGACCTGGTAAGATTATCACCATTTTGGGAGATACTCGAAAAACAGATGCTAGTGTGCGTCTTGGAGTCAATGCAGATGTTCTTGTCCATGAGTCCACTTATGGCAAGGGTGATGAGAAGATTGCCCGCAACCACGGTCACTCAACTAATATGCAAGCTGCCCAGGTAGCGGCAGAAGCAGGAGCAAACGACTCTTGCTCAACCATATCAGTGCACGCTCTCTTTCAAAAGACATTAGCCAGCTTAAGAAAGATGCTGCAACGATTTTTGAAAATGTCCATGTGGTTAAAGACCTAGAAGAAGTGGAAATCTAGGATCTCGAGAAAGGATAAATATGTCTACTATTCTCATTACGGGTGCTAGTGGTGGTCTGGCCCAAGAAATGGTCAAACTCTTGCCCAATGATCAATTGATTTTTGCTGGGTAGAAATAAGGAAAAATTAGCTCAACTATACTGGGAAATCATCCATATGCAGAATTGGTTGAGAATTGACATTACTGATGATCATGCTCTGAATGTCTTAGTAGCTGAACTCTACCAGCGCTATGGTAAAGATAGATGTCTTGATTAACAACGCTGGCTACGAGGGATTTTTGAGGAATTTGACAAGATCTCTAATCAAGATATTCATCAAATGTTTGAGGTCAACACCTTGCTCTCGTGAGATCTGTCTCGGTTGGTTGGAGCTCGTATGAAGGAGACAATGAAAAGGCCATATCATCAACATCGTCAGCATGGCTGGTTTGATAGCAACTGGCAAGTCCAGTCTTTACTCGGCGACCAAGTTTGCGGCTATTGGATTTTCAAATGCTCTGCGCCTCGAACTCATGCCCCATGGAGTCTATGTGACGACGGTTAATCCAGGTCCGATTCGTACAGGATTTTTTGACCAGGCTGATCCGGATGGAACCTACCTTAAATCGGTTGATCGTTTCTACTGAGCCAGATGCAGTAGCTAGAAAAGATTGTCAAAACCATAGGAAAAACAAGGAGAACTCAATCTTCCAGTATTGCTCCATTTAGCCCATAAATTTTATACTCTTTCCCTAAGCTGGCAGATAAGTTAGCTGGAGAAACCTTTAATTATAAGTGAGAAAAGCTGTTCCTTTGAGGAATAGCTTTTTGCTATAATTAGGAGGAGTTGTTTATCAAAAACTAAATCCTGAAACATACTGGTAGGTTTATCTCTATTTGATAGTTTTTGGAGTATAATTGAGATAAGAAAGTTCATTAGATAAATGAAGTCACAAACTAGCTAGCTATATCTTCGAAAAATCAAATTCAAACCGCGTCAACGTCGCCTTGCCGTACTCAAGTGCAGCCTACGGCTAGTGTTTCTAGTTTGCTCTTTGATTTTCATTGAGTATTACCCTAGATAATGCCCTATGTATAGTCGAGGTCGACAATGGAATTATTGACAATTGACCAAATCATTTCCCTTACCCAAGAAGAAACACAAGGGCTGGACCCTGAGATAAGAGAAGGAATTGTCCTTAACCAAACGGAACTGCCTGTGTCTGAACTGGATCGTTTGAAAAAACAACTGCAAATACAAGATTTGGATCCGATTTTTAGGAAATATATCCCTGGCCTATAACTGGGGCAGGTCGGTTTTTAAGTTACCAGTTTGGATATGGGGACGACACTGGTCTTGCTTAGCTGATCAATCGCAATTTGGAATACCACGATTACTCGACTCTACAAGAAAGAGGCTTGATCATCATTGCAAATGGAGATCCCTCACACTATTTTGCTGGATTGTCAATCTGGGGCGGTCTATGCTGTTGATGCAGATATGGCCTATGATGAAAAATATGGCTGTCACCAGATTTTCTAGCATTTGTTAGAGCCATGGGACGGCTCAATCTGCAGTTTGGACGGGTTGTGAAAGTGACTTCATCCACTTGATGACTAGAATAGGCCATGCGTCCAGTTTGATATTCTGGCAGAGTCTGGTCGGATTTTATGATTGAAAATAGAAGGAGCAGGTCATGGAATTTATAATAGCTGAGGAAGGAATTCCTCAAAATATCGGATGTCAGGGAGCCTTGATTGCCTATTATGGCAGTGAGATAGAATTTCATTATGAAACCGTGCCACCGCACGGGGATGAGATTTTTTCTGCCAAGTTGCCTTTGTTAGAACTTGAACTGCCCTTTTGGATATATGGGAGAAATCTCATATTTTTAGACGCTTACTACCTTTTAGCTGAAACTGTTAAAAAGGGACTTGGGAATCCCATAACCAGTATACTCATCAACATTCATATGGGGAAATACGCCAGCCTAGACCACTGGTACAATAACATATCTATTGAGCAAGACGGTCTTGAGTTGAAAAATGATTATGATGGACAAGTCCTGACTTTGAAAACTGTTGACAATCTTCATTGGCTTGCCCTAGATGCTAAATCAGAAGAAAGGAACTAAAAATGGCAAAGAAAAGAGTAACTTTGCAAGGACTTCAATGAACTACTAACTGATGGCAAATATTGACCAATTAAAGGCCGTGATGATAAGTGTGAGCTAACTGCCCATAACGGATATATAGTTTAAGTACGGCTCTGCATTTGGTGGGGTTCCTGATGAGCTGGTTATCTGGCTTGTCGAACAGGGCTTAGATATCAATACCCCTGATTATTATGGAGCGACTCCTTTGTATCGTCAGACAACCATGGGGAGAGATACTGTAAAACTCTTGCTTGAATTGGGGGCAGATATTGAAAAAAGCAATACTATGGAAATACACCACTGCACATGGCAGCTGAATTTTTTTCATCCTAAGACTGTTGCGCTTCTTCTAGAAAAGGGGCAAGTGTCCATTCAAAGAACGATAGGGGACAAACTCCATTAGATTCCGTTCTCACCGTCTGTCGGGGAATCTATATTGCCCAAACAGCTGAGATCGCCTCTATGCTTCTGGATGCGGGTGCTAAGAAAACACCAGCCATGAAAGAAAAGGTCGAAAATATTGGTAAAGATTTTGAATTTCATAGAGAAGGGATCAATCCTGACTATTTGGAAGCAGCAGATAAAGGTTTAGACATACTTTATCGTTTGTTTGATGTCAAGCCAGTAGCCAAACGAATAACCCATGATGGAGTTTCTCCGATTCTCGTAAAAGAAGGAACTTGGGAGGAGCAATATGAGGAACTTTGGTCCTTCTTGATTCCTTCAAGTGGAGCAGCAAAAACTGTTCAGGGAGAAGTTATCCGTATACCAGGTCGAGTTCGAGATGAACTGGATCGCAATGGTGGGGCCAACTGGGACAGGGACTATAGAAAAATGCTTCAGACTCTCCCTCAATATTTGTCTCTGGGAAATCCCCTTTCAGAACAAGAATTAGCAGAGACTAAAGAGCTTATTGCTCAGGTTCATGGGAAAGATTTTGATGACGGGCCTCGCCTAGACCGCCTGTGTCAGCTAGCTATTGCTTGGATTAAGCAAAATCCTGAACCCCTTCTCCTAGGAAAAAAACAAGTTATAAGCGGTAAAAAGCATTGGAAGACAGATAAAATAAAGAAATCATGGTGAAATGATGCAACTAATTGACCAAGTTAAAAAAATAGAAACTTATATTTGTGAGTATTTTGAAGACTGGGATTTGGATGATCCTGTGGAAGAGGAATACCTGGCTGATTATCAGAATATTTCTGGTGCTTCCGAGGAAGAGCTTCAAGCCTTTGAGGAAAGATTTGGTATTCGTCTACCTAGTGACTTCAAAGCGCTTTATAACTACAAAAATGGGAGTAAATACTTCTCTATTTTACCTTGTGTGATTGACCAGAGAGAGCTGCCTTTTTCTCTAATGAGTTTGCAGGAAATGGAAAGTTGTAAAAAATACTTTCAAAATAGAGATGCTCTGTTAACAGAATTTCCCGACTATTTTTCTAGTCAAGACCTGGAAAATATGCGTGATAGTAGAATAAAGCCCTATCTTTTTAATAAAAAATGGCTTCCTTTTGCCCAGTATTGTGACTCTTGTTATCTTATGCTGGATTTTGATCCAGACCGAGAGGGTCAGGAAGGGCAGATTATTTGCTACATCCATGATCCTGATGAAATTATCTATGTAGCAGAAAATCTTACGGAGTTGATTGAAGGGATAGTGGATGAGATCATATGAACGGACAAATGTATCAGATAGCCTGTATCGTGGCAGCAGCTAGGAAGGCTTTAAAAAGTGGTAAAGAAATATGCTATAAGCCTGAAAAATATACAAATAAGTTGAGCTTTCAAATTTTGCCGTCAGAAAATGGGGAAGCTACAGAACTTTCTGTATCTGATTGGTTTGAAAACATTAAGGAAAAAGGTTTGAAGGATTTACAATTTTGTCCTATTTCAGTTGAAGACAGAGTATTTTAGATTCTCTAATACAACACAGAGTGCAATTCTCTGTTTTTATAAAGATGGGAAGGCAAGTTATTTCCTACCAAATTGGAATCTGCTTCCCCAGTCAGAGGCTGGGATGTCTACCTACACCGAGTATGAATGGGAAAGATCTTCTCAAGACATTCCCCACTATGAAAATAATATGAAAGAATTTAAGGACGTCTTGGCTCGTATAGAAGATCTAGCAATTAAAATTGAATGTGAGAACTTTGCAAAAGTCTTTCACTCTGCTAGAAAACCATCTCCTGACCTTGACTACTAAGTGTCAGAGGAGCCTCAAATTCCGCCACAAAATCAAAAGGATATTTAGAGCTGCAAGTGCAGCGGATGTTTTTGGAGGAATGGGCTCCTGGAATGATGAACCTGGATGGCTGGCACAAGATAAAGGACTGGGTCAAGTGTACGATGAACTTTCGGATCAGTTGCTAAGAAAATATTCGATTAGCTATTCTATTTGCCATCAATGAATGGTGATTGTTTATACTCTTCAAAATCAAAATTCAAACCACGTCAGCTTCGCCTTGCCGTACTCGAGTACAGCCTTTGGCTAGCTTCCTAGTTTGCTCTTTTGATTTTCATTGAGTATTAGGAGGAAGAAAATGGGGAAGTTAAAGTTAAGCCTATTGAACAAATTGGAACTAGACAAGGACTACAATAGTGTTTTCAATTCTGTCATGTTACAGGATGGTAGAGCCTTTGTCTTGACCAGTGAGAAGGAAGCTTTCAATCGTTACTGTCTGCTTGAAGTATCGCCTTTGGGTGTGAAGGAGATAGATGCTTGGGATTGTGACCATGTTTGGGAGGAAGAGCCTCTACTCTTTACAGATGGACAAAAATATTGGCATCATCAAGGCTGGTAAGGAAATAGTCTATTATACTGGTGATTTTTCTAATCCAGAAATCATTGCCATAAAGGATCCGCAAAGTATACTTCCTAAAAAAGCACAAGAGAGATATTTTCAAATAGTTTTCAGATAGCAACCAGATCCCCCGTGTGTTTTGAAAAATCAAGTTTATACAAATCAGGCAAGAAACTTTTGCCCTTTTAGAATTTGATAGAGAGAAAAGCAGGCGAAGTGGACCACTTATTCGCATATTGATAAAGACGTTTTAAACCACCACGACACGAACTCTGATGTTTGTCCCTAAAATCGATAGTCTGAAATATTGGCAGCAAGAGCTCTATGCCTTTACCTCTGGAGAAAGTCAAACCTCCGTCAATAAATGGGGCATGGACTATTATGCCCTAGTTAAAATCTCTAGTGATGGTCGTATTATCGAAAAGTTATTAGAATCTGAACATTTAAAGGCTTTAGGCAAAAAAGCTGGTGTCAATGGACTCTTTACGGTTTCGCCTTATCTCATCCTGAGCCCCCTATTTAAGAATGATGACTGGAAGGGCAAGCAAAAGCTATTTTCTCTGGCAACAAGAGAATTGTACGATATAGCCTTGCCTAGAGGAATGAGTAAACACAAGCTCAAATATGACAGACAACTTTTGTTTAACTTCCTTTACGACAGAGGATTAAAAGAACTTGCACTTTATGTCAGATTGACTAGGCTGTGAGGCTGAGTTTGGGAGCTTTTTATAGATAGGTGCTGAAATTTCTTGATTAGTCTACAGTATCTATTTTGTGCTGTTTTTTGTGAAATTTGACCAAGTATTGCAAATAAACAGTTAAAATAGTATACTAGAACTAGCAACTATGAAAACGTTTGCACTTTTGTTGATGATGATTATTTAGGAGACAAGACATGGAATTAACAGCCATTTATCATAGACCAGAATCAGAGTATGCTTATCTTTATAAGGAAGGTCAGCTACATATTCGAATCAGAACCAAGAAAAATGATGTCCAGCAGGTCATTCTACACTATGGTGATCCCTTTATTTTTATTGAGGATAAGTATGAAGCTAAGAATGAAATGACCAAAGTAACCTCAGACGCCTTGTTTGATTATTGGCAGGTTACAGTATCGGTTGATTTTGCACGGATTCAGTATCTCTTTGAACTTCTTGATAAGGAAGGTCAGGGAGTCTTCTACGGAGATAAAGGCTGCGTGGCACATACTCAAGAAAACTTGGATGCTGAAGGAAATGGACTTTTAAACTTCTTACATTCACGAAATCGATGGTTGCCAAGTTCCTAGCTGGGTTTCAAATACCGTTTGGTACCAGATTTTTCCTGAACGCTTCGCTAATGGAAATCCTAATTTGACTCCTGATGGAGCTCGAGCGTGGAATGCTGAGATTTCTCCTGAAAGGGATGATTTTTTTGGTGGAGACTTGCAAGGGATTATCGACCATCTGGACTATCTCAAAGATCTAGGAATCACTGGGCTCTATCTCTGTCCGATTTTTGAAGCTACGACCAATCACAAGTACGATACGACGGATTATTTTTGAGATTGACCGTCACTTTGGAAACAAGGAAGTCTTTCATAATCTAGTTGAAGAAGCTCATAAACGTGGTATCAAGATTATGCTAGATGCAGTATTTAATCATATTGGCAACCAGTCAGTCCAATGGCAGGATGTTCTAAAAAATGGAGAAAACTCAGTTTATAAAGATTGGTTCCATATCCAAGAATTCCCAGTTACTGAGGATAAACTTCAGAATCCAAGACAACTCCCTTATCATACTTTTTGCCTTTGCTAGCTATATGCCTAAGTTAAATACGGCAAATCCTGAAGTTAAAAAATTCTTTTTAAGTGTTGCGACCTACTGGATTGAAAATTTTTGATATCGATGCTTGGCGTTTGGACGTTGCCAATGAAAATTGACCATCAGTTCTGGAAAGATTTTAGAAAGGCAGTTCTCGCTAAAAAGCCTGATTTGTATATTTTAGGTGAAATCTGGCATACGTCTCAGTCTTGGCTACAAGGGGACGAGTTCCATGCTGTCATGAATTACCCGCTCTCTGAAAGTATCAAGGATTATTTTTTGCGTCAGCATAAAAAGACAGAGCAGTTTATTTCAGAAATCAATAGCCAGTCTATGTACTATAAGCAACAAATCTCAGAGGTCATGTTTAACCTTTTAGATTCTCACGATACAGAGCGAATCCTCACGACTGCCAATGGAAATATCCAACATGTCAAGTCTGCTTTTAACCTTCCTCTATCTTCAAAAAGGTACCCTTGTATCTATTACGGGACAGAGCTGGCACTAAAAAGGTGGACCAGACCCTGACTGCCGTCGCGTCATGCCTTTGGGACCGTGCCTCTGAGGACAATGATATGCTGAATTTCATGAAGCAATTGATTCAGGTCCGTAAAGGAAGTGACAAGCATGATCCAGCATGGTTCCTATAGCTTGCAAGAAGTGAAGCCAGATGTTCTAGCATTAACGTGGAACTACGAAGGGAAAGAAGTTCAGGCTATCTTTAACCAGTCTCCTGAGAATTTTGTTTTAGAAAGAGACTCTGTTGATTTAGCTAGTCATTGTCAGGTTAAGGAGGGACAACAAATCATCTTACCAGATGGATTTGTGGTTACTGTTTCTGAGTAAAAAGGATTAAAAATAATGGCACTCAAGGAAGTTTATGATTATTTTTCGTCACTATGATAAGGAAACTTATCAAGTTGTCGCCTGCATGGGCAATGAACCATCGGAGGAAGATGTTCAGAATTTTGAAATTCAATACGGCATTCGTCTGCCAGAAGATTTCAGGGAATTCACCATGTCATCTCTGGGAGGTCTCTTTATGGAAGTCAGGGAAGAGCTATGGCCAAGAGCCAAGGCTTACGATGTAGCCCCTTTTTGGACCTTCTGCCGAGGTATCAAGGTCTTGGGGATCGCCAATGGCATCCCAGACTTCTTAGACATTCGAATAAAAACCAAGGAATTACATGATTTAGGATTTGTTGACTATATTCCATTTCTATCTATCATCGGTGATGGAGATGATTTTCTGCTTTGATAAGGACAATCATATAGTAGCTCTAGATTGGTATAATAGTGGCGAAACTGAAGAGCTTGAATGTGATTTTTCAGAGCTTTTACTTCAGCAAATTGCCGAGTTAGAAGAACGTAAAAATGAGATGGTCAAGCTTTTGGAAAAGGGAAAATCTAGTCAATAATCTAATAGGAAATGTTAGTTTGATAGTCCGTAAAAGAGGTTGGGACAAAAGATCCCGACCTCACTTTTTATTTAGTAAAAATCATTCACTAAATGTACATTCAGATTTTTAAACTTTTCTACAAATTATAGAAAAAGAATCAAAAGTATGATTTTTATGCTGCCAGTATTGAAGTTTCTTATATTATTTTTATAAAAATAGAAGCAAAATACTACTGAAAAAAAGTAGAGCGCTTACATAAAATTGGAAGCAGTTACGAATATAAGGAGGATCTTATGGGAAAAGATCATTGGAATCGAAAAAAGAGTGTACAGTATCCGAAAAATTTACCGTTGGAACTTGCTCTGTAGTTATCGGCACTTGCTCCGTCTTATTTGGAGCAAGTGTAGCTGAATGCAAACCAAGTTTCAGCTGATGAAACTCCACTGCAGTTGCTGCAGAAAAAGTAGAGGATGATTCTCATAAAGAGGAAATTAGTGAAAACAAGAAGTCCAGAACAGCCAGCATCAACTGAATCAGCTGCAAGTGAAGTTGCTACACCAGCTCATGAAGTTGAAAAACACAGGACAACCAAACTGTACAGTCAGATTCTGACAAAAAGAGAATTCCATGTTAGATAAGAAACCTCAAGCAATTACTCAAGATCAATCTGCTCAAACGGAAAAACCGGACCTAAAACCGGCTACCAGCGAGGAGGTAAATCAATTGGTTGAGGACCGTAAAGTAGAATTTAACCAAAACTGGCATTTTAAACTCAATGCTAATGCCAAAGACGCTATCAAACCAGATGCAGATGTATCAAGCTGGAAGAAATTAGACCTTCCTCATGACTGGAGTATTTACAATGACTTCGATCATGATTCTCCTGCCCAAAACGAAGGTGGCCAACTCAATGGTGGTGATGCTTGGTATCGCAAGACCTTTAAACTAGATGAAAAAGACCTTAACAAGAATGTTCGTCTAGTCTTTGATGGTGTTTATATGGATTCGCAAGTCTATGTAAACGGTCAGCTAGTTGGTCACTATCCAAATGGTTACAACCAATTCTCTTATGACATCACTGATTATCTCAATAAAGATGGTCGTGAGAATGTCGTAGCTGTACATGCGGTCAATAAACAACCAAGTAGCCGTTGGTATTCAGGAAGTGGTATTTACCGCGATGTTACCCTTCAAGTCACAGATAAGGTTCATGCTGAGAAAAACGGAACAACTATCTTAACACCAGACCTTGAAAAACAACAAAAATGGTAAGGTTGATACTCATGTAACAAGTAAGATTGTCAATACAGATGACAAAGATCATGAAATTGTTGCTGAATACCAAATTATTGAACGAAATGGTCAGGCTGTAACGGACGTGGTTCGTACAGATAGCCAAGTCTTGAAAGCTCATCAATCAACTAAGCTAGATGCTGTTTTGCAAGTTGAGAAACCAAAACTCTGGACAGTTCTTAACGATAAAACCAGCTCTTTATGAATTAGTGACTCGTGTTTATCGTGACGGCCAATTGGTCGATGCTAAGAAAGGACTTGTTTGGTTACCGTTACTATAACTGGACACCAAATGAAGGCTTTCTTTGAATGGTGAACGCATTAAATTCCATGGGAGTTTCTCTTCACCACGACCACGGAGCTCTAGGGGCTGAAGAAAACTATAAGGCAGAATACCGCCGTCTGAAAACAGATGAAGGATATGGGTGTGAACTCTATCCGTACAACCCACAACCCAGCTAGTGAGCAAACGTTGCAGATCGCTGCAGAACTAGGGTTTGTTGGTGCAAGAAGAAGCCTTCGATACTTGGTACGGTGGGAAGAAACAGTATGACTACGGACGTTTCTTTGACAAAGACGCCACTCACCCAGATGCTAAAAAGGTGAAAAAATGGTCTGATTTTTGACCTACGTACAATGGTCGAAAGAGGCAAAAACAACCCTACTATCTTCATGTGGTCTATCGGTAATGAAATCGGTGAAGCAGACGGTAGCTCGTTCTCTAGCGACTGTTAAAACGCTTGGTGCAAGTGATCAAGGCAATTGATAAAACACGCTATGTCACTATGGGAGCAGACAAGTTCCGTTTTGGTGATGGTAGTGGTGATCATGAAAAGATTGCGAACGAACTTGATGCGGTTGGATTTAACTATTCAGAAGACAACTATAAGAAACTTCGTGCAGAAACATCCAAATTGGTTGATTTTGACGGTTCAGAAACTTCTTCAGCAACTCGTACTCGTGGTAGCTATTTCCGTCCAGAAAGTGAGCTAGTTCATAGCAACCAAGCTTACCGTCATTATGAGCAATCAGACTATGGTAATGACCGTGTTGGTTGGGGTAAAACAGCCACTGCATCATGGAGTTTTGACCGTGACAATGCTGGTTATGCTGGTCAGTTTATCTGGACAGGTACCGACTATATCAGTGAGCCCTACTCCATGGCACAACCAAAACAACACACCAGTTAAGAGTTCTTACTTTGGTATCGTAGATACAGCTGGCATTCAAGAATGATTACTACTTGTACCAAAGCCAATGGGTTTCTGCTCAGAAGAAACCAATGGTTCACTCCTTCCTCACTGGAACTGGGAAGATTCTACTCTGAAAGCAAATGTAGCGGACGCAGATGGTAAGATTCCTGTTCGTGCATTTTCAAATGCTGCCAGTGTGGAACTATTCTTGAATGGTGAGTCCCTAGGTAAGAAAACCTTTAACAAGAAACAAACAAGCGATGGCCGTACTTACCAAGAAGGTGCCAATGCAAATGAACTTTACCTTGAGTGGAAGGTTGCTTATCAACCTGGAACCTTGGAAAGCAGTAGCTCGCGATGAGGCTGGTAATGAAATCGCTCGTGATAAGGTTACGACTGCTGGTGAACCTGCAGGTGTTCGCCTGAGTCAAAAGAAGAAAATACTATCGCAGCAGACGGAAAAGATCTCACTTATATTTACTACGAAATCGTTGATAGCGCTGGTAATGTAGTTCCAACTGCCAATAACCTTGTTCGCTTCCAGTTGCACGGCCAAGGTCAGATTGTCGGTGTGGATAACGGGGAACAAGCAAGCCGTGAACGTTATAAAGAGCAAGCTGACGGTTCATGGGTTCGTAAGGCCTTCAATGGTAAGGGTGTTGTCATTGTCAAATCAACTGAGCAAGCTGGTAAATTTACCTTGACTGCTCATTCTGATCTCTTGAAATCTGATCAAACCACAATCTTTACAGGTAAGAAAGACCAAGCTGAAAAAACTGTCTTGGGTACAGAAGTTGCTAAAGTCCGTACTGTTATCGGTCAAGCACCGAAAATGCCTAAGAAGGTAGCATTTATCTACAGTGATGGTAGCCGTACAAAACTTCCAGTAGAATGGTCAGCAGTTGATGTCAATGAACCAGGAATTGTGACTGTTAAGGGTGTGGCAGATGGACGTGATGTAGAAGCTCGTGTTGAAGTCTTGGCTCTCGAAGCAGAATTGCCTGTAGTCAAGAGAATCGCTCCAAATACAGACCTAAATTCAGTTGACAAATCTGTTTCCTACGTATTATCAGATGGTACTGTAGCAAGCTATGATGTTAATAAGTGGGAAATTGCAGCTGAAGACCAAGCTAAACTAGCAATCCCAGGCTCTCGCATCCCAGCAAAAGGTATTTTAGAAGATGAAGAAATCGCTGCGACCTTGGTAGTTGCAGAAGGGGAAGCTGCTAATCCAGTAGTTCCAAGTGTAACTGTAGCAGATCAAGCGGTTGAAGGTCTTTCAACAGACCAACCTGTAAAATATCACAAGCTTGCTTATGGAGCAGCCTTGCCAGAGGTCAAAGCTACAGCTGAAAATGCTCAAGTGACAGTTATTCAAGCTAATGAAGCAAATGGTATGCGTGCAAGCATCCATGTTCAACCAAACGATGGTGGCCCACTACAAACTTATGCTATCCAATTCCTACAAGAAGCTCCACAAATTGAACGTTTGAGCCTAGAAGTTGAAAATGCAGCTACTTTGAAAGAAGACCAAACTGTCGGTATCAAGGTCTTGTCTCACTATCAAGACGGTACACAAGCAGTCTTGAAAGCTGACAAGGTTACCTTCTCAACTACAGGTGAAGGAGATGTAGCCGTTCGTAAAGGTATGCTTGAATTGCATAAACCTGGTCAAGTAACTCTGAAAGCTCAATTTGAAGGAGCAGAAGGCCATGATTGACTTGAACATTCAAGCAAATACTGAAAGCAAAAGTTGTCCAAGCCATCCGTCCAGTTAGTGTCGTGACAGGTTTTGAACCAAGAACCAAGTCTACCTGCTACTGTAACTGTAGAGTATGACAAAGGATTTCCAAAGGTTCACAAGGTGACTTGGCAAGCAGTTGCTAAGGAAGACCTTGCTAAATACCATAGTTTTGATGTCTTAGGTAAAGTTGAAGGAATTGAGAAAGAAGCACATGCTAAGGTAGTCTGTCGAAGGTATCATTGCTGTCGAAGAAGTGAGCGTAACTACTCCAGTTGCAGAAGCTCCTCAACTACCAGAGAGCGTTCGTGCCCTACCACTCAAAATGGCCAAGTCTCTTCAGCTAAAGTAACTTGGGACGCTATTGAACCAAGCCAATACGCACAAGAAGGCAAGTTTACTGTGACAGGACATGTGAAGGTACTCAACTACCAACTAAACTTCATGTTCGTGTATCTGCTCAGACAGAAACTGGTGCTAATATTTCTGACCAGTGGACTGGTTCAGAATTGCCACTTGCCTTTGCATCAGACTCAAATCCAAGTGACTCAGTAGCCAATGTCAATGACAAACTAATCTCATTTAATGATCAACCAGCAAACCGCTGGACAAACTGGAACCGTACAAGTGAAGCATCCGTGGAATTCTCTTTGTGACTCTGGTATCATGTCTAAACGTTCAGTGGATAACCTCAATGTAGCCTTCACGAAGACCACGGTGTTGGTGCACCTAAATCCTATGTCATCGAATACTATGTCGGTTCAGAAACTCCAACAGTTCCTAAGAATCCAAGCTTCGTAGCACGCGAGACCATGTCTTTAATGACGATAAAAACTGGAAAGAAGTAACAAATCTCAAAGCTCCAGATCAAGTCAGAGCTGGAGAAATGACCCACTTTAGCTTTGATAAAGTCAACACTTATGCTGTTCGTATCCGCATGGTTAGACCAGATGGTAAATGGGGTACTTCTATTGCAGAAATGCAAATCTTCTCTAAACAAGTAGCTGCAGCTAAGAATGCTCAAGCAAAAATCCAAGTAGATGGAAAAGATTTGCCAAACTTTAACCCAGGCTTGACTGACTACTATCTAGAAGCAAGCCAAGAGAAAAGCTCCAGCTGTTACAGCGAGTGTCACTGAAAATGGTATTGCAACAGTTGTACCAAGCGTAGGTGAAGGAGATCCAGTCCGTGTTGTTGTCAAGGCTGAAAACGGAGATATCCTAGGTGAATACCGCCTACACTTACAAATGATAAAGATTTGCTCGCAAAGTAAACCTGTTGCTGTTGCCAAATCATCTCGCTTGGTTGCTAAAGGACAAACCCTGAGCTACCAGCAAAAAGTTCCTGTTTACTTCACAGGAAAAATCTGACTATGAAGTGAAAGACTTGGCTGTTGACTGGGAAGCAGTCCCATGAGAGAATCTAACATAAAGCAGGTGAATTTACAGTTCATGGTCGCGTTTTTGGGTACTGATTTAACTGCTGAAGTGGCTGTTCGTGTAACAGACAAACTCGGAGAAAATCTTTCAGACAACCCTGACTTCGATGATGATAGCAACCGTTCATTTGCCTCAGCAACTAACGATATTGATCCAAACTCTCGTGACCGTGTAGACTATGTTAACGATGGTTCAGATGATGAAACCCGTCGTTGGACCAACTGGTCTCCAACTCCATCTGAAAATCCAGAAGTTTCAGTAGGGGTTATCTTCAGAGAAAATGGTAAGATTGTTGAACGTACAGTAGCTGAAGGAAGCATTCGCTTCTTTGCAGATGGTGGAACAGATACCCCTTCTAAACTCGTCCTAGAACGCTATGTTGGACCAGAATTTGATTCACCAGAATATTACTCTAACTACCAACCATACGATCCAGAACATCCATTCAACACTCCTTCTAACTGGGAGAAAGTTGAATACCGTGCGGATCAAGAAGTTCAACAGGAACTGACATCCATGTAACCTTTGCACCGGTCAAAGCTAAAGCTATGAGATGGCGCATGGACAGAAAAGCAGACAAGAAGGGTGTGGCGATCACTGAAATGGCCTTTATCGCCCCAAGTGAAGCACCTAAAAGACAATACAGCTTCTAAACTTCTAGTAGATGGTAGAGAGCTTGCAGACTTCTCTGAAGCTCGTGTGGATTACCAAGTAACCTATAGTGGAAACCGTCCTAAAGTGACCGTTGAAGCTGGTGAAAACGTAGCGGCAACAGTTGTCGATAGTGGTGACGATAAACTTCCAGTCTTGGTACGTCTCGTTTCAGAAAGTGGTAAACAGGTCAGGAATACCGTATCAATTGACCAAAGAAAAGGTTGAAAGTGCCAAGACAGAACCAGCCATGTACGATATTCCAGAATATACTGGAGGTGTGAACGGAGAAGAGGCAGCCATTCTTGAGGTTCCAGAATTTACAGGTGGTGTCAATGGAGCAGAAGCAGCTGTTCATGAAGTCCCAGAGTACCCAGGAGTCATTGGCACAGCAGGTGATGAGCCAGCACCAGTAGTAGAGGTTCCAGAATTTACAGGCGGTGTCAATGGGGCAGAAGCTGCTGTTCATGAAGTACCTGAGTTCACTGGTCATGAAAATGGTTCAGAAGGAACTACCCATGAAGTTCCACACTTTGAAGGTGGTGTTCCTGGTGGAGAAGGGACTAGTCACCAAGTTCCAGAATTTACTGGACGTGTGAATGGTTCAACCCCAACTACAGGTGAAACTCCAGCATACAGAGATGAGCAGTCACAAGTAGCTCTTGCTATGTCACAAGACAAGACCTACCAAGCGCCTGCAAGTCATCAAAATATCCTCCCTGAAACAGGTACTAAGGAAAATGCAACCCTTGCAACAGCAGGTGTTGTAGGAGCACTACTTGGTCTCTTTGCAATGGGAAAGAAAAAAGAAGACGAATAAGATGATATAAAAGCATCTAAGTCATAGAGATTGGACCAAGAGACTAATCTCGATCATAAAAAGCGGACAAAACTAGTTTTTCTGATAAACAGAATCTGAGTCGTGTTCGCTTTTTGCTCATACATCAGTTGCTAAAAGAAGACCAGAGATGATATTCGACAAAAAACTAAAGTAACAAACTAGAGGAATTGCATCAGAAACATGGTGAGTAAGGCATGGCTATACTGAATTGGATTCAGCGTATCTGAGGACTTTGAAAAATCTCTAAAGTCTACAGGATAGCTTTCTTTCTCTCTCAAAAGAGTTATAATAAAGATGAAAATAGGAGAAGGAGGAGATAGGATGGCTTATATTGAAATGAAAAATAGCTATAAGAGGTATCATACTGGTGATACAGAAATTGTAGCAAATCGAGATGTCAACTTCGAGATTGAAAAGGGAGAACTGGTCATTATCCTTGGTTCATCTGGTGCAGGGAAGTCAACAGTTTTGAATATTCTAGGTGGTATGGATACAAACGATGAAGGGCAAGTCTGGATTGATGGGACTAACATTTCTGCCTATACCTCCCATCAGAGAACCAACTATCGCAGAGATGACGTTGGCTTTGTCTTTCAGTTTTACAATTTGGTTTCTAACTTGACTGCTAAGGAAAATGTTGAGCTAGCTTCAGAAATTGTTGCCGATGCCTTGGATCCTGAGCAGGTTCTCAAGGATGTAGGCTTAGGTCACCGTCTTAATAATTTTCCAGCCCAGTTGTCAGGTGGTGAGCAACAACGGGTCTCCATTGCTCGAGCTGTGGCTAAAAATCCTAAAATTCTCCTTTGTGATGAACCAACGGGAGCTTTGGACTATCAGACTGGTAAGCAGGTTCTAAAGATTCTTCAAGATATGTCACGTAAAAAAGGGGCCACCGTTATCATCGTGACCCATAATGCCTCCCTAGCTCCAATAGCTGATCGGGTGATTCAGATGCATGATGCCAGTGTCAAGAGTGTTGTCCTCAATCCTCAACCACAGGATATTGATGATTTGGAGTATTGAGATGAAAAGAAAGACATATTGGAAAGACCTGCTCCAGTCTTTCACAGGTTCAAAGGGACGGTTTATATCCATCCTAACTCTGATGATGTTAGGTTCTTTAGCCGTGGTTGGTCTAAAAGTAGCCAGTCCCAATATGGAGCAGAACAGCTTGGGCTTATCTGAAAGATACTAATGCGGCAGATATGACCGTCATAGCAGATTATGGTCTAGATCAGGCAGACCAGGTAGAATTGCAAAACTCTATCAGGAGCAGATGTCGAGTTTGGTTATATGACAGATTTGACTCTGGCAAATAGTGAAGATGCCATACGAATCTTTTCAAATACTGATAAGATTTCAAAATTTCAAGTAACGGAAGGTCGTTTGCCTGAAAAAGAAGATGAGTTGGCCTTGGCGGATTTTTGGAAAGATCGTTATCAGATTGGTCAAATCATTCAGTTGAGCCAAAAGAAGGCAGTAATTCTCAGTTGAAGCGGGATAGTTATACCATTACAGGTTTTGTCCACTCACCAGATATTTTTTCAAAAACGGATATGGGGAGTTCAGCCAGTGGTAATGGGAACTTAGCAGCCTATGGTGTCGTAACTGAAGAAAATTTTAAGAGCTCTGTTTACACGATTGCCCGCCTGCGTTTTGCTAGTCTAACAGATGTCAATCCTTTTTTCAAGCAATTACGAAAAAGAAGCTAGAGGAAGAAGAAGCAACTCTAAAGAACTTAGTTGCTGATAATGGTCAAGCGCGGCTAGAAAAAATGAAGAAGGAGGCTCAAGAGTCCCTTGATGAGGGCAAGAAACAGCTAGACGAGGCAGAAACCAACTTGACAGCTGGCAAGAAACGCCTGCAGGATATCGAGAGTCGGCTTCAAGGTCAAGAGGCCCAGTTAGGTCAACTACCAGAACCACAAAAGTCAAGCATCTAGTCAGTTAGGAGAAGCAAAAAGAACAACTAAAAGCAAGAAAAGGAAAAGCTGAGCCAAGCCGAAACAGATCTTACTAAGGAAAAGGCTAAGTGGCAGGCTAGTCAGGATGAGGTCAATGCTCTAACAGAGCCAACCTATCATGTCTACAATCGCAAGAGTTCTCCTACTAGTCAAGGTTACCTCATGTATAGTAACTCGGCTATGAGTATTCGTGCCGTGAGGGAATATCTTTCCAGTCGTTCTCTATGCCGTTGCAGCCATGGTTACCTTTACCACCATGACACGATTTGTAGATGAGGAAAGAACCAATGCTGGTATTTTCAAAGCTCTAGGCTACCACAGCAAAGACATCATTGCTAAGTTTGTGATTTATGGTCTGGTTGCTGGAACTCTTGGAACCCTTCTAGGAATCTTGCTTGGGCATTACGTCTTGGCACCTACAATCTCTCATATTATCACTGAGCGAATGATTGTTGGAGAGAGTCAGCAGAATTTCTATTGGACCTATAGTTGCTTGGCTCTGGGACTAAGCTTAATAGCTAGCGTTTTACCTGCCTACCTTGTATCTCGCAGAGAATTGCATGAAGAAGCAGCACATTATTACTACCCAAACCACCAGTCAAGGGTTCAAAGATTCTCTTGGAGCGGATAACCTTTATCTGGTCACGCTTGAGTTTTACTCAGAAGGTAACAGCCCGCAACATTTTCCGTTACAAACAACGCATGCTGATGACCATTTTTGGAGTTGCTGGTTCAGTAGCCCTCCTCTTTGCAGGACTTGGGATTCAATCCTCTGTGGTTGGAGTGGCAGACAGGCAGTTTAAGGACCTGCAACAATACCAGATGATTCTCTCTGTCAATTCTCGAGCTTCTGATTCTGATAAGGCTAAGCTAGAGGAAAAACTGAAAAGTGATGAAGTAGAAAACTACCGTTTGATTTCTTCCAAACAGATTGAGAAGACTATGCCGAGTAAGGGCTGGCGTTCAGACCGTGACCATGATGGTAACGGATCAAGATGACCCTAGCTCCCTTTGTCCTCCTAGAAAAAAATGGGGAAAAACTGGGCTTGTCTAACGGAGTTGTCTTGACAGAAAAATTAGCCCAGTTGGCTGGAGTTTCTGTTGGTGACAATTTTACAATCGATGGGAAAACCTTTAAAGTGAGGTGCTATTGCAGAGCACTATGCGGGGCCATTTTGTCTCATATGAATCAGGCAACCTATGAGGAGATATACGGTCAAGCACCCAAGATGAATACATATTTGGTCCAACTCAAGGATAAAAGTGAAGTCAATACCGAAAGAGTCGCAGGAGAATTTATGGACCAGGCGGCTGTCAGTGGCCTCGTTCAAAATGCCTCCACCATTCAGCTCTTTGAAAGTTTTGCCAATTCTCTGAATCATACCATGGCGATTTTTGGTGCTGGTTTCGGTGCTACTAGCTATTGTGATTCTCTATAATTTGACCAACATCAATGTTGCTGAACGGATTAGGGAACTCTCAACCATCAAGGTTCTTGGTTTTCATAACAAAGAAGTGACCCTTTACATCTATCGGGAGACCATCATATTGTCACTAATTGGAATGATTGTAGGATTGGTCTCAGGCTTTTATCTCCATCAATTTCTCATTCAGATGATTGCGCCTGGTACCTTCCGTTTTTCAACCGAAAGTCGGCTGGGAAGTGTATCTCATTCCAATTCTAGCTGTTAGTATCATTTTGACCATTCTAGGATTTTTTGTCAATCATTATCTCCGAAAAGGTGGATATGCTTGAAGCCCTCAAGTCTGTGGAATAGTTGGTCGAGGACAAAAACAAATAAGAAAGCCCTTTGTGGCTTTTTATTTTCATAAAAATAGTAAAATAGTAAGGTAGAAATGGAGTTCTAGATATGAAACGAATTGATCAATTTGAAAATAAGAAAGTATTAGTCCTAGGTTTGGCTAAATCTGGTGAATCTGCAGCTCGTCTTTTGGACAAGCTAGGAGCCATCGTAACGGTGAATGATGGCAAGCCTTTTTGAGGAAAATCCAGCTGCGCAAAGTCTCTTGGAAGAGGGCATTAAGGTTGTCACTGGTGGACATCCATTGGAATTGTTGGACGAAGATTTTTGCCCTGATGGTAAAAAATCCAGGAATCCCTTATAGCAATCCAATGATTGAAAAAGCACTGGAAAAAGGTATTCCAGTCTTGACTGAAGTTGAGTTAGCTTACTTGATTTCAGAAGCACCAATCGTCGGTATTACTGGTTCAAATGGGAAGACAACGACGACAACCATGATTGGAGAGAGTTCTGACTGCGGCTGGGCAAAAATGGCTCTTATCAGGGAACATCAGTTATCCTGCTGATCAAGTGGCCCAAACTGCACGACAGATAGAGGATACCCTTGTCATGGAACTTTCTTCTCCAGTAATGGGAATCCAGGAATTCCATCCTGAAATTGCTGTTATCACAAACCCGATGCCAACCATATTGACTATCACAGTTCTTTTAGGCTTATGTTGAAGCTAAGTGGAATATCCAAAAGCAATATGACAGCAGCTGATTACCTAGCATTGAACTTTAATCAGGAATTAGCCAAAGAACTTGCGGCAAAGACAAATGCGACGTAGTACCATTTTTTCCAACACTTGAAAAGGTTGACGGAGCTTATCTTGAAGATGGTCTTCTCTACTTCCGTGGTGAAAAAGTCATGGCAGCTGATGAAGTCGGTGTCCAGGTAGCCACAATGTGGAAAATGCTCTTGCAACTATTGCTGTTGCTAAACTTCTTGGTGTTGACAATGAAACCATCAGGAAACATTGTCAGCCTTTGGTGGTGTGAAACACCGTCTCCAATTTGTAGACGAGGATCAAGGGTGAGAAATTTCTACAATGATAGTAAAGTCAGCAATATCTTAGCAACTCAAAAAGCCTTGTCTGGATTTGACAATAGCAAGGTTATCTTGATTGCTGGTGGAGTTGGACCGTGGCAATGAGTTTGACGAATTGGTTTCCTGATATTACTGGACTTAAGAAAATGGTCATCCTTGGTCAATCTGCAGAACGCTGTCAAAGCGTGCAGCGGATAAGGCTGTGTGGCTTATGTCGACGCAACTGATATTGCAGATGCAACCCGCAAAGGCTTATGAACTTGCAGAAGAAGGAGATGTGGTTCTCCTCCGTCCTGCTAATGCAAGCTGGGATATGTATGCTAACTTTGAAGTACGTGGAGATCTTTTCATCGACACTGTGGCGGAGTTAGGGATAATATGAAAAATAGTATTTACAGGTGGGGAACAGTTGGACACGTTACCCTCAACCTTTGTTAATGCCTAAAGTTCATCGAAGATGGCTGGGAAGTCCACTATATTGGTGATAAAAAGCGGGATTGAGCATCATGAAATCCTCAAGTCGGGTTTAGATGTCACCTTCCATTCGATTGCAACAGGAAATTACGTCGATATTTCTCATGGCAAAAATATGGTTGACGTCTCTAAGGTTGCTTTTTGGAATTCTTCAATCGCTCTTTATCATGCTTCGAGTTCGTCCACAAGCCCTCTTTTCTAAGGATGGTTGTATCTGTTCAGCCTGTTATCGCAGCGCGAGTATACAGATACCAGTCTTCATCTGAGTCTGACCTCCCATGGGCTTAGCCAATAAAAATTGCCTATAAGTTTAGCGACTAAGATGTACTCTACTTTTGAGCAAGCATCTAGTCTCACCTAAGGTAGAGCACGTTGGAGCCGTGACCAAGGTTTCTGGCCCAGTTATGGAAGAACCTGAAGAAATGGTGGATATCCGAACTTCTTTCAACGACAAGCTACCAACTCTTCTTTTCGTCGGTGGTTCTGCTGGGGCGAGAGTCTTTAACCAACTAGTTACAGACCACAAGGAAGAACTGACTAGTCGCTATAATATCATCAACCTCGATGGAGATGCTAGTTTAAATGAACTAAGTTCAAACCTCTACCGTGTTGACTATGCGACGGAACTCTATCAACCACTCATGAATCTGGCTGATGTGGTCATCACGTCGGTGGTGCCAATACTATTTTTGAACTTCTTGCTATGGCTAAATTGCACGTCATTGTGCCACTAGGTCGTGAAGCTAGCCGTGGAGATCAGATTGAAAATGCAGCCTATTTTGTGAAGAAAGGCTATGCTGAGGAGTTGCAAGAGAGTGACTTGACCTTGTCTACTTTGGAAGAAAAAGTAAATCAACTTTTTGACCAACAAAGAGATCTATCAAAACACGATGAAGAATTTCTCATGAATTAAAATCTGTGGGCAGATTTTTATGAGCTACTAAAAGATTTATCATAAGGAAAATTGATGTCAAAGGATAAAAGAATCAGGACACTCAAGGCAAGGAATGTCAGAGTGGCAAAAAGCGAAATCAAGAATATCTTCAAAAAGGCTGAAGAAGAGCCCAACTAGCCAAATGAAAAGGCCCAAGCAGATGCCAATAAAAAGAAGTTTCCAAAAAGCTCTAGAAAGGAAAACCACCTTATCAGAGTGGCAGAAGCAGAACCGTGAATATCTGCGTAAAAGGCTGAAGAAGAGACCAAGGAAGAACCAAGAGTCAGACTTATCTGAGGACACTGAGGAGGAAGATGATTCAGATTCTAATCCTGAGAGAGCAGAAGGAGAGGGCAGAAGACCAGTCCTCTCCTGAGAATGAGGAGGAAACTACTGAACCAGAGCTAGTAGAAGAGGATGAAAATCTCAAGAAAAATCTGAAGAAACAAAAAGTAGAAGAAAAGAGATCTAAGTCTAAAAGAGAAGATGGCGTAAGCCTTCTATTCCAAGTGTTCATATCTGTGCGTGCTGTTGATTCTAATCCCAAGTTTGCTTGTCTTGTTCTTTCCATCCTATCTTTTGACGCTATACTCAACTTTGAAAACATGCAGAGGTTACTGTTGCAGTGAGAGACCAATGTGAGACCAAATCAAAAGAGGGCTTTAAAGAGGATTCGTGATAGTGACTATACCTTTGATCTGCTCCTCAATAAGACAAACATGCTGAGATGAGTCAGAGTCAATCACTGGATTGAATCTGTCTAGCATTCACTATCAATTTTCCGACAATTTTACTATCGCAGGTCAAGAGATACAGGATTGTAAAGCCTATTATGTTTCTGGAGAGGATCATTATCGATTCTTTTCTAGTGGGACAGTGGAAACCAGTCCAGTTAGTCTAGTCAGTCTTTCGAGAAACCTATATGTCCGTACTCTTTAACGCGATGAGCAGCAAGTCAGCGCAGTTGAACAACTGGCTGAAGTCAGCCTGGAGAATTAAACAAAGCTATCAAAACGATTGAATTGGCTCCCAACTGCAGTGCTGTAACCATGATCTTCTCAAGATTACCATGTATGATACCGATGGGATTTTGGTTTCCTTGTCAGAATTAGGTAAAAATTGCCTTACTATAGCAGAGATTAAAACCTCAATTAACAGTTCCAAGCGGTATTGATATGGAAGTTGGGATCTATGAGATTTGTAAGCTTGACGGATAAGGCTTTAGAAAGGAAGCAGAATCAAGGCCAAAGAGGAGAGAAGAAAAAGCGGAGGAAGAAAAGAAAAACAAGAGAACAGGGTAATCAAACCAAACAACTCAACAATCACAGAGTCGATAAAAGCTTTGAGAACATTCTATCGGCTGATTGCTGAGTCTTAGCTGAAGTTCTTCGGATACTAGTTTTTCGCCTGACAGTCCGCTTTAAATAATAGAATAGTAAAACCTTTCAAAGCAGTCCAGAGAGGCAGCTAAAGGTTAGACAGTGGAAAGGTGGATTCTACTACGATTTTTCGTGGAACCTTGCTGTTGTGAAGTTCCTTTCTCTTTGTAGTCTTTTTGACGGAAGCTGGGCTGATAAAGATAGAGGAGAAACGCATGCGTGAGAAGTCGCGCTGATCATAGCTCTGGATTTTCCAAGGTTTTGAAGAAGCCAAAAGGAGTTCTTAGCCCTATTTCCAGCAGGAAGAAGCTCTATGTCAAAGTAGGAATGGAAATCTACTATGCTGTGAGGACAAGTTATCCACTATTTGAAGTCATTAGGACATGAGTGTCTTTTTGGATCTCAAACTGCATGATATTCTCAATACAGTCAAATCAACCATGAAAATTTTATCGAACCTGGGGTTGACATGACCAATGTCAGGCAGCAGGTGGGGTTGAGATGATGCAAGCAGCACAGTGAAGGATTGGGAGACAAGAGATTCTCATAGCTGTGACCCAATTATAGCCTCAACCTCAGAGGACAAATGCAAGAGTGTCAAAATATCCAAACCAGCCTCCAAGAGTCAGTTATCCACTATGCCCAGAAACAGCGGGAAGCTGGTCTAGATGGAGTCGCTTTACTGGCTCAAGCAGCAAGCTGATCAAGCAAAGCAACTCATGAAGACTTTATCTGTCTGACACCAGGGATTCCTACAAGAGGGACAGAAGCAGGAGATCAGAAACGGGTAGTAAACCCCAGGAGAAGCTATCAGATTAGCGGTGACTACATCGTAGTTGGGCGTCGATTACGCAAGCAGCTGAGTCCAGTCGCAGCCACCATGCCATCAAAGAAGAATGGACACTGAGATTGGGTTTAAAAGAGATTCATTTAACACTATAAAAGGAGCACACCATGACACTTGCTAAAGATGTTGCTAGTCATCCATTGAAATTCAGGCCGTTTACCTCAAAACCAGAAGAACCTTTTACTTGGGCATCAGGTATCAAGTCACCGGTTTCTACGGACAACCGATAGTGACGCTTGCTTATCCCGAATGCTCGTAGCTTGATTGAAAATGGTTTTATGGAAGCTAACAGCAGAATTCCAGAGGTAGAGTAGATTGCAGGAACAGCGACTGCAGGCATTCCTACATGGTACCATCATCGCTGACAAGATGAGACTCATTTGCCTATATCCGTATGCAAAACCAAAAGAGACCATGGTGCTGGAAATCAGGGTGAAGGCCGTGCTTGCCCAAGGACAAAGATGATCGTTGTTGAAGATTTGATTTCAAC
>BNJU01002574.1_pt1 | contig 41351 bp, 32 predicted proteins | sample 8539281 | NCBI WGS metagenome assembly BNJU01 (sample SAMD00202456, study PRJDB9452) | human saliva metagenome | isolation source: human saliva | place: Japan
CACACTACCTAAACAAAAATACCGACGTGCATTAATTATTTTATCAAAAAAAATCAAAATCATCTTGATTAAAATAGACATAGTACAGTAGAAAATTCGACACTAAGTTGTTCTTTACAGTTGTTAAGGTAGATGAGGTCATTATTTTTACTAACTCTTTGTATTTTCAAAATCATTTTAATTAAAATGTATTTATATCCCAATTTTTACAAATATACAGTAGAAAAAAAACAAAGTTTCTTGTTAATAATTTCTTTTCCCAAATAATTTTATGTTCAATATTATCTGTTCATTAGATAATCAATAACTTGCATTCCGAAATCGATAGTCTATCCATAGTTTTCTTTTAATTCAAAAACAAAGTTCCCCTATAATGAATTATAGTTTCATTTGATTACTCAGCATAAATGTCAATATCACAAAATATGAAAAATAGCTATATTGTTAGGTTTTCATAGTTCAGTAAATTTACTAAAATATTAATAATTACAAATCAAGAAACTTTAAACAAAATCCAAAAAATCGTTTCAAATCTGTTATAATGCCTATAAAAAATAACAAAGGAAAAAGGTAGTGCAAAGAAAAAAAATACGTTCATCTCTGCTTTTGAGCAATTCGGACGTTGTTATAAATATCCTTCCTGGTACAGGTATTATTAAAAGATAAAGGACAGCAGTAATTCAAACACAAAAATATTTCAGCATTAAAATGACATTATTCAATTTATTATGAAATTCCTAATCGTAGAAATGCAACATTCAACAACTTACCAATTATTTTTGCAGTTAGAATGTGGTTTAAAAACGTGAAAAGGTTCTCTTGCACTTTCTGGTTTACTAGGATTCATCATAATACTGCTACACCTATTAGTACAAAAGTCACAAATTAGTAGATACTAGTAAATTATCAAGTAACAACAAAATCATTATCAAATACCATACAGACAAAAAAGTACTTAGTATAAACAATGGACCCCAGTGTATTCAGGTATCATTGAGGTATAGTTGAACTTCACGTCCATAAGTGAATATTAAGTTCAGTACAATTATTGGATTCTTCAGTACCACGTTTCGTACCCTATCACAACATCAACAATCATGTCACAGTTAACTGGACTATTCTTCATGTGGCCTCCAATTACAAAAATTATTAGTGCATTATCAATCTTCATCCTTAAATCAGGACCTATTGGAACGTTCCTGATGGTTTAAACTAGAAAGAGCAGTTGCATACGATCTTCACCACAGTTTAACTGGCCAGTTCAGTAACAGAACTGGGTGGGCAGGTGGTGGACAACGTGTAGTTGGTACAATCCTTAAAAACTATTAGCTGATCCAGAAACGTACAACATGCGAATAAAGTATTACAAGATTCAGCAGTGGCAAATTCGTTTACTTCATATTTCGGTCTTTCAGTGCGACGCTTATGATATACAAAACAACTGATGAAAAAAAAACATAAAAGTTGTGGATAATATTATTCCCTGTACAGGTATACATTCTTAACTAGTATTACAGAACAATCAATTTACACATTCTTATTTGAGCTCAATTCTTTATATAGTACACATTCTTAGCTGGTTCAGCATTATTCAGTAATGCCATGTAGGAACAGGGTCCTACTCAACTGGACACGGATTATTAACTGGGTAATCTGGAGTACTCAAAGGTCAAACAACGGTGGATTAGTACCAATCATGGAAACAACAGTTTACTTCTTCATCTACTATCGTATTCAAATTTATGATTATTAAATTCAATCTTACTACAGTAGTAAAGACGGAATGATATTAATTATCTAATAAAAATGAAGCTCAATACCAAACTTGTTGTGAAAATCGCTACAATCAGCATAAAAAAAAGTGAACAGCAAACGCTGGTGATGATGAAAAATTGAAACAGTACAAAAAACACCAGAAGGAAAACAAACGATTGAATTAGTTAAAAGCACGGTGGACCGGAATAACATCAGAAGCTGTAGATGTTTGTATAACTCATTTAAATTAATGTAAAAGATAAAAGCTTGAGCCAGACCAAGAACGTATTACACCACAGCGAAAACTTGGAGCTATAGGATGCAGAAAGCGATATACAAATGCAATCAATTTACGGATCTCATGCTAATGTAAGCCAAAAGTAAATCCAGAAATACTTGGTATGGAGGAACCATTTCATGAAGAATTTGTTTGTTACGAGACTTGAGACGGTACCTTATGTTAAGAATTCAGTGTTCGTAGAACAAGAAAGATTTGCAGCAGTATCATGATGCGATACGAGGATTTCTCAGACTGCGACTATGGGCGTTCTGTTGAGAAATCAAATATATTGCAGAGAGCTGGCATGATATGGATGTTACAACTACACATGATGAGGTTTAACAGGCGGTCGTAACAAGGACAAAAGTAGGTTCTTTTGAAAAACATATTCCTACTAAAGATTTAGCGGAATATTCGAGATATCTGAGGAAAGCAAATTAATATTCGATGCTTTAGATGAAAACTGCTTGTGCTCGGTAATTTTGGTCGTGGAAGAAGGAGATGGTGTGGAACATGGAACTAATTTGTGTTGAGAATCCTGAGATACTAAAGGACAATCTATAAAATAAATGTAAGACCAACAAAAGACCAATTAGATTATCATTACGATATAATGAAGAGAAATTTCGAAGTAGAGATTTATAAATCAGGTTCCAACACGTATGAAATCACAACAAAATAATGTTCTAAAGAAGCTGAGTGGTATGAGACTATCAGGTCTGGGTATGTTGGGTAATGCGTGAGCGACTCAAGAATGATATGTTTCGTAGCAGATGCTTTCACTGTATAGACCGCGCCACAGAAGTGACAGCTACACCACACATGTAGTGAGAGATTTTGCAGTGACGATCAGACATTTGTAGAAAACTATAAATGGTAGAACCGGCAGAGATGCTGGTTCTTTTTACTATTCATATATTCAGTCAATAAATAAAATCCAGGGTTGACCCAAAGAGCCTAAAGCAACAAAGTTCCTATGAGGAACTCATAGACGCAGTGGATTTTAATGTTTCTAATATTTCTCAATATTTTACCTCTGCCGCTTTGAAAGGATAAGATACATGGGTAGACCTGTAATTAGAAGAGTTTCACGTCATCTCAGATTGGAATAATAATATATTATTTAAAAGCAACTTCATAATTACTCATATTTAGTAACATGTATCTAAAACTTTAGACGCTAGATTATCAAAGGTTGATTCTTTAATCCTCGATTGGAACTTTTGGTTGCTGAGGAATTCAGCGAGGATATAGTTTTAATGCAATCATGTCTTTATGAATCTGTCTTCAAGAATACCAAGTAAATTTTCAGTTGGGGAATTTTTGCTTCTTTGCTGAGCTACTAAACTATCTATTCCATCATTATTATGAGCGCCATCAATAGAATATTTACGATCCATTCTAAACGTCGGCTTTAAACTGATTTGCTTAGAGCTTCTTTTTATAACGTCATCTTCTATATCGATAATACTACGTTTTTCAGATTAGATAATGCTTCTAAAAACTAAAAGATGCATTAAAAAGTTTGGTGTGCACCATTCATTTAGTAGAATAATCTACCTTGTAGGAATTCGTTACCTCTAGCTGACTTTGTTCACAACGATATCTTCTTCGTTTGTAGCATGGCAGGTTAGCATTTTATCTGACAGATGTCTTTTATTGCATTACAACACCTTCACTAGCGGATATATTAGGACATTATCATTTCAGATAATTCCACTGTCTAATCAAAGAGTATCACCAAGAATCATGAGTGTGATCTAATAATTTTGTAATAGATAATATTTTTCTTTAAAAATATTTGTTTCCATCGTATCTTCCACCAAGAACCAACTTTGATATTGAAATCTGTTTTGATTTCTAAAAGTATAAATAAAGCTACACCAGTGATGATTTCAAGAGGCTGAGTTTGTCACTAGATCTGGATTGTTTTGTCGTAAGTGCTTGAACTAGTTTGAATAATCAGTGACTTCTTTATGAAATAAAATCATCATTAACCATTCTATCGTTAAAACTTAGCATACAGAGCGTGTATAATCCGACTCTATGTAGTTTTTAAGATATCTTTTTAAATATAGAACAAGTAGATCACTTACCATTAGTACCAGCAACATGAATTGCTAGTCTTTTCAGGATGGTCGTCAAGAATATAAGTTCCATTCTGTGAAGGGCCAAGTTTCATTCAGTACGTTCTACTTTTTATACGATGAGTAATAAAGTTCTTCTAAACATACTCAATTGCGTAGTTTGTTCATCTTCATCTAAAGATTAGAAGTTTTCAACGAGTTGCTCAAACTTTTAACCGATTGAAAAAGTTCTAATATGTTATTTTATCTTCCCATTATTTTCTTTTAAATATTTCTCAGAATTTTTATTTACAATTCAAATTCGCATAAACACCAACATTTCTAATAGTATACACTAATTTTATAATGTTAAAGATGAATTGTGAGGATGTGTTTTGGTGATCTTAAAGGAGGTGTTTGGGTAATAGTTATTTATGATAACTACACAATGCAATAGTACGTACTTTAATTTTATTTATTGGTATGTTAGTATATAATTAGTGAAGAGTTGAAATCAAGAAAGGAGAACAACATGAGTATGACAGGATGTATGCAGGAAAATTGGGTGGAAGAGTGGCGGAATTTTAAGTGAACAAGGGATAAGCAGTTCATATCATGAAACCCTGTAAGCTGAGAAATACGGTGATGCAGAAATAAGAAGAGCAGTTACGAGAATAGTGAAGAAGGTCATGTGCATTAACTAGATAAAAACATTATTAATGGTATCAGCAAAGAAAATGTCAAAAGGTAGAAGAACACATTGGATTTATTGATCGTCTAAAACAGCAGGCGTGGAACATATTATATTTCATTTCTATAATAATAAGAAGATGCAGCATTGCTTTATCACGGGTCACTATCCGTGAAAAATATATATAAAGATCAGAGTTACAATATACATTTCTTAGAGATAATTTTTGATGAGATTTCTTTTAGATATGTGTTTGAATATGGAGAGCTTCGAGGACCGGCGAGGATGGTTTAGTGTCTGCAGTAGCGCGTAAGATGCTTCAGATATGGTGAGTGTAGTCATGTTAAATACAGAAGAATAGAAAATAAAGTATTAAACTAACAGGTCACGAAATCTATCGATGAAAGAAATCGCTGGGTTGTTGGTGAAAAACAGGTAAGGAAATTCTACAATGAACAGTGAAGAAGCATATAAATCACGTCTGAAAAATGGGAAGCAGAACAATGGGAATATGATTCATGGGTAGTACATATAGCTATAGAAAAAGGTGAACAAGAAAGGTGTCTAGATATAGAAACAATTAGGAGGAATCGACAACATCATTAGAAACAACTTTTGAGGGTATGTTGAGAAATAAAATAAGATAAGGTAATGATATATAGAAGTCCTTATTTCTATTATTATTTTTGAAAATCATCTTCATTTTGTTCGCTATGAGAGAATCAATTATTATAATCTCATTATTCAAAAGAATTGAGTTTGATAATAAAGGCTATTTAGCATAACTAATGCTTTTTCTAATGCAAATACCACTTATATATTTATTTTGAATAACTTGTAACTATTTGAAATAAACATATATGTGTTTTACGTGTTGTTCGAAGATTTTTAAAAGTTTTTAGTTGCTGTGGGACTATATATGGTGAAATTCAAGGTAGAGATAAGATATCATCGAGATCTTTTCTGCATGTGAGTAAATTTATATTTATACTCCATATCTCTAAATTCGAAAGAACTTTTCTCCATCGATAAGTTTATTCTTTTGATATCTATACCTTCTAATAATAGTTTAACTTCTAGTAATTCCTTATCAGTTGATAATTTCATCAAAAGGGATTCCATTGCTCTTATAGTAGCTCGTAAAAATAAATTAACAACTGTTGTCATGTAATCAGTTCAGAGTATATTTTATCCATTTTCCTTAATAATTCTATCTGTACGTATATTTAGATTTGTTGTTGGCATAATATCACTCTTTACTTGATTATATCATTTCCTTTGGATTTGTTGTCCTTTAAACAACGAAAATTTAGAAATATATCTATTATAATAGTAAGTTTGAAGGATAATGAAATAAATTTAATTACATTTTGAACATTCTAAGTTCGCGTAAAGTAGAGTGGGATATAATATAAACATAACAAACTTAATATATTTTTCATAATATACGGTCCATCGAAGAGATAGCACTTTTCTCCATTTTAAAAGATTGTTTTCAAAACTTTTTCAACTTTAATTTCATTTTTAATTATAGTCTAAAGTTCATGTAAAGGTAAAGCAGGATATAATATAAATATAACAAAACTTAATAATATCATAATATAGTGAGCTCATCGAAAGATGGGCTTTTCTCCATTCTAGGGAGGTATTTTTCAAAACTTCTCAACTTTAATTTCATTTAATTATAGTCTAAAAGTTTATGTGAGTGAGTGGAATATAATCTAAATATAACTAAAACTTAATATTTTTTCATAATATATGGTCCATCAGAAAGGTGGAGCCTTTTCTCAGACTAGGATTATTTTCAAATTTTCAACTTTAATTTCATTTTAGTATAATCTAAACTTTGCTTAGGTAAGTAGGATATAATAAACATACAAAACTTAATAATATCATAATATACATAGCTCGAAAGAAGATGAGCCTTTCTCATTTTGGGGTATTTTTGATTTCGGTTTAAATATTTGAGATACAGATATCTAATCGGTTGATCGTAATTCTATCGAGGTCAAAGGATGAGAGATAGAATGTACAAATAATCATACATACTAGAAACTAGAGTTTTAGGACGAAAAGGACGAGAAAATTCTTGTTTCGAATCGAGTGAAATATACGGTCCATCGAAGATGAGCCTTTCTCCATTTTATGGAGATTTGACAAGTAACAATTTTTAAGATATTATTAGGGTGTGATTAGAGAGCCTTGTTGATTAAGGAGAATGCTTGAAGAGAAAACGCTTATTGGTTAAGGTTAAATAGGCATAACTGTTGATATATCTAATTTATTTAGATAGAATGAAATTTAAGATAACTATTTTACTCAGAATGTTTCATACTGTTGAGGGATTAGCAGAGAAAATCTAGATTTTAGAAATTGGTTAGAACAATTCTATGTGGAAAGTCGAATAGTGTAGATATTTAGATGATAGTGAAGGTGTGATATGGATATTAGATTTGAAAAAGGTGTAAGCAAAAACAATTCTCTAGTGATCGTGAATGGTCCGAATGAGAAAGGTGAGAAACTTTAAAGCAATGGATGGGATTAAAAGGTTTCTTATCCTTTAAATTTAAATAAGATACAGAAATTGAGAATATATTTTCTATTTTCATGAAGAAGAATTTCTTGGGATAATACAAATTATAAAAATCGAGGGAGATAGGCATTTAGAGATTTATTTAAATCACAAAAATAGGAGAAAGGTCTTGGGAAAGAATGCATTAGGGGCATTTGTTCTGTCTATTTTTGAAGATGAAAATATTGATAGTATAACTAACAGTATTTGATTCTAATATAATCGCTAAGAAACCTGTATAGAAATTAGGTTTTAAAATTGATAAAGTGATAGAATGTCCAAATTTGAAGTATATATAGAAAAGAACTAGATAATTAATATTTTCGAATTTTTCAACTTTTAGTTTCATTTTAATTATAACCTAAAGTTCATGTAAAGAGTAAGCAGGGATATAACATAAAACATAACTAAAACTTAATAATATCATAATATAAATAAGAAAGCTCATCGAAGGTGAGCTCTCGTTCTAGGGTAATTTTGATGTTTTGAGGTTTTACAGAAACTGTGGAATATTAGATGTCGTCGGTTGGTCAGCAATTCTATCAGAGTCCAGGGATTGAGAGTAGAATGTGCAGGCTCATGCTATGCTAGAAACTAGAATGGGACGAAAGGACGATAAAATTCTTAGTTTCGAATCAGTGACATCATCGGCTCATCGAAAGATGGGCCTTTCATCCATTCAGAATAGTTTTCAGTTTTTCTTGAAACTTTTATTTCAAGTGCTATAATATTATTTATGACATCAGTAAATTTATTAGAAGGTCCGATTTTACAGGCGATGATTGCTTACGATACCGATTATAATAGCAAATATTTTTCACAACTCTATAATACAGTAGATATTATGATTGTTGGTAGATTCCTTGGGAGAAGAATCCCTTGTTGCTGTTGGAGCTACTGCTGCGATGTTGAGCTTGTAGTTGGTTTTGCGTAGTGTATAGAATGAGTAGGTATATTGTTATTGCTCGTCATTACGGTGCAGGAAGTATGAAAAGTTAAAAGAGTGCTGTTGCCACATTTTGTAATAGGGTAGTGGTATTGTGATTGCAGTATTAGGTAATTTTACTATATCATTACCAAAATTACTAGAACTGACTAATATCATTGATCGAGTCTTATAAGTATAGTTATCTTATAGTAGTATTTGTGGTGTTACTCTTGCGTACAGTTTATACGCATGGGTTGCTGTCATTGCAGTTGGAGATAGTAAAAGGTTGCATTATATTTCTTAATTTTCTCAGCAATTATTAACTTTACTGTATTAGATACATATTTCATAGCATCTACATATGGGTGTACGTTCTGGCTGGAGTTGCAATCTATTATTTCATAAGGTATTTCTGCAGTATTATGTTTCTAACTATGATGCTCGTGAAAAACACCATGTTCTAATTCAACAACATTTTGACATGGAATAAAAACTTATTCTGATTTATTTAGTCAAGGTTTGGCAATGGACTTATGTTTTCTGTTGTTTCAATTGGTACAGTAATCTTACAGACATCGATTAATGCCTTGAGATCCAGTAATTATCAGTGCTCAGACGAGTGCTAGAAGAATAATATGTTCGTACCTGCTCAGTAGGATCACATGAGTGCGACCATAACGACTTTTACATCGCAAAAACTTCAGAGCAAGACAGTATGGTCGAGATAGTTGAAGGATTACGTAAGGGTGCGCTTGTTACGATCATTTGGTCAGTCTTCATCTGTATTATGTTATTTTTGTCACGTCCATATTTAAATGAACTATCACGGAAGTAACGATGAAGAACTAATTTACCAAGCTTCGCTATATCTTAAGATTAGTTCTGTATTTTACTCCATTTTAGCGATACTAGTATTGAGAAATGCTCTGCAAGGATTAGGACAAAATGATGCCACTAGTTTCAAGTTGCATAGAAATGCTGGAAAAATATTATTTGTAATATTTATTATTCCAAGTGCAGGATATTTAGGGTAATATTTGTAGAACCTATTCTATGGGTTGTAATGGCGACTCAATTGTATTATGCATTTTAGGAAAGAACCAGTTATTCGTTCGTTGAAGAAAAAAAGAGTGAGTAAAAGTTGGGAGTAGTACCTAATTAACATAAATGAAAGTTCTAAATCATAATTTTAGGGTTGCTTCTTTTTACTACAACCCATAGTCACGTGATATAATAGTAAAGGTATGTAAAAATAAAATGATAAGGTGACAGAATGAATAAATTAAAACAATTATTAAATGATATTTAATTATAGAATATTGAACTTTTACTCGAGTTCTTTTTCAGATGGGGAGATTTTTATGATGTGGAGCTGCGATGAAGGTGTTCCGTAGATGGTAGCTGAAGGTGCGGATATCATTGATATTGGTGCTGAGATCAACTCGTCCAGGTTCGACGGTAGTTAGTGAGAGAGACAATTTTGCTAGATTACAAAGTGTGTTTCCAACTTTAGAAAAACATTCCCTGATGTGTGTTTTGGTGTCGATACGTATAAGCCTAATGTAGCTGAATACATGATTGAAGCAGGAGTGAGATGTACTAAATGATGTGAATGGTGCTAAAGGAAGTACTATGGCTGATGTTCTGCTAAACGATATTCCTATCTTTATTATGCTACAATGGTGGTGTAGAAGAAGGAAGAGATTGAGACAAGTTGTACGTGAACTAGGGTGAGGTGTGGATATTTGCTTAAATGCTGGGTGTGAAAATAGACGTAATCGTTGATGCTGGGATAGGGATTCGGCACTGCAGAAAGCAACTTAGAAATTACACGAAACTAGAATTGACTTAATTCACTAGGTTGTGAAATCTTATATGCGGTAAGTAGAAAAGAGAACTACAGTTATGTACTAGGTGGTAATAGTAACCCGAAAGATAGAGATATAGTAAGTGCTACTTTATCATTAGAAGCGGTGAAAACGAGGGAGCTGAGAATGATGCAGTTGTTCATAATGTAAAAGTTATGAAAAGCCCTAATAACAATATATGAAATAATTAATGGCTAATCTAACAGAAGAGTTAAAATGAAGAATACATTTGTTTATAATAATCATCTGAAGCGATAAGTTCTTAGTACGCTTGACGAGTGAATTAGAAATTTCGATGAATTTATTTTTTCAGCGTGGCATTTATTTCAGAAAGTGGTTTAACTAGTTTTACTTCAGACTTTGAAGATTGAAAGACATCGTGGAAAAATTTTAACAACAGATTATTTATATTTTAATACTCCTAAAAGTTATTAGAAATTGTCTAATTTTAAAAATATCTCTCTAAAGATGTTTATGATTGTGCAGAAAATAAACACTGGTTTCCACACTAAAGGTTATTTATTTAGACGAGGTGACTCATGAAAGTACTGATGGGAAGTTCGAACTTAACGAGTGCTTGCCACGATAAATAAAGAATGGAATACTTTTGTTGGTGTGATAGTTCTAACGGATAACATTCTATATGGGTTTAATGAGCTTATGAAGAGAAGCCAAGTCTTACTCTGAAAATAAAAAGAGTAGTATGTTGGAAGAAAGTCAGCTAATAGTAAGATTGGGACGTACTAAGAAAATTATTTCGAGGAAATTAAGCGAATAAGATGCAAAGAGTTTTATAGAAACTTAGAAAACATCGTAATCAAGATAATAGGTCTACTTGTGCGACAGGAACTGGTAAGACATCTTCATATTTGCTTTTTGCGATGAAAGTATAGGTGCTAAGAGATTGTGTATCGTTCATAGAGAACAGATTGCTCGTCAGGCGCTGGAGACATTCAAGACTATTTTTGGAACTAGTCAGAAGCTATGGTTTACTTACAGGTAAAGAGAAAAATATAGAAGCGGATTTTGTTTTTCTACAGTTCAAACTATGTCTAAAGAAGTGTGAGTTTTAATCGATACTCATTTTGATGAAATTATAATAGATGAGGTACACATAGGGCAGGAGCTGACAGTTATCTTAGATTGATGGATTATTTTAAACCGACATTTTATCTCAGGGATGACGGCAAGCCCTGATAGAACGGATAGTTTTAATATTTATGATTATTTACAATAATATTGTTTTATGAAGTTCGCTTAAAAAGCGATGGAGAAATTCACTATTATGTCCGTTTCATTATTTCAGGGATTAGTGATCTAGCAGTTGATGGTAGGTTATTGACGAACTGAGCGAGTTGTTCATCTAGTGTCTAATGAACGTGTGAGCATATTATAAGTAAAATTAGTATTATGGCTATTCAGGAGATAGGAGCAAAGGGTTGGTTTTCTGTTCGTCGAAACAAAGCTAAGGTTCTTAGTGAAGATTTCAATAGACGTGGTTATAAGGCTACTAGCAACGGTGAAGATAGTCAGAGAGCGTCGAACTAGGAGATTGCTAGGTTGGTTGCGAATGATGGCGATATGTTGGACTATACTATTCTGCATGATCATTTTCAATAGAAGGTGTGAGACATTCCCTGAGGTTAATCAGGTAATTATGTTAAAGGCCTACGCAAAGTTCTTATCTTTATTCAACCTGTCAGGTCGATGGTTTGCGAAAATCTGCGGATAAGGGTTCGTGGTAATAATAGATTTACATAGTAATTATAAAAATAACTTTTTAATCCCTGTGGCTCTATCTGGTGATAGATAGTTACTGATAAAGATACTGTAAGGAAGTTTTATCGGGACTAGGTATGTTCCTGGGACATCGACTATTCATTTGATGAAATCTCTACACAGAGAAATTTATGGCATGATAGATAATGTGAAGTTAAATACGTGGTTATTTTGTGCTAGATAGTATACAAAGCTTAAAAATAAAGCTAGGTAGAATACCTACGTATTTGAACTTTGAGGGCTATGACTATAGATATTAGGAAGATTTTCAAGGGTATGGAAGTTATTATTCATTCTTATCTAAGAAGGAAAAACAGTTTTAAATATAGTGGAAAAGCTGACGAAAGACTGCAGAGAAATATGTTAAATTTTTGTCTACTACACTTTTAATCTTTGGGTAAAAGATAGAAGAACTTATAATTCTACGTTTGTTATTAGGACAAGAAGCGTAGTGTTCTTACATCTTTTGAAGAAATTATGTTGAAAGACTATAATAAATTTGTGCAGATTATGGACTGGATGTTGGTGAAAGATACTGTACTAATAATTTTGTAACTAGTAGTGTTACTGAAGAAGTTTCATGATTGTATATTTTAGATGAGAATGCAACTGAGATAAAAATATCTAAAGTTTGAAGAACAACTGCATGATCTGAGTTTAGGGAATTGTTACAAGATTTGGTAGACTAGGAATTTATAGATATAGTAATATTACAAGATAATTTATACAAAGATACTAATTTTGTATTGTATGAGAAATATAGTTTTGAAGATATTTGTGAGAATTATTCTCATAGAGATTAACTATGTGCCACTCGCTATAGGTGGTTATAAATACGATGAAGAACGAAGACTTTGCCTGTATTTGTAACTACGATATTGATGAAAATTCATTTTAACCGTGATTATAGCATGGATTTTTACGGATCAATGTTTACTGATGTCGAGCCGAGAAGGAATTTAGAATCAAAAGGTGCGACTATTTCTATAATAATGAACGAAAAATCTATCTATTTGAGGAGATAAAAGATGATAAGGATGGAACGAATATCTTTATTTTCCTAGGTGAGATGAAGACGACAGAGAACCTAAATTAGTAGCTAGAAAAAGCGGAGATACTGTAATTTCAGTTCTTCTATAAAATACAGATTAAATTCGAGAAGATGTATGAATATTTCACGAGGGATGAATATAAATATAATAGATTAAAGAGTAACTAAGACAATTTGAGTTCACTGAGAATTAAGTTCATTTAGTTGCTCTATCTTTGTACTTTAAAAGGGAATATATTGGAGGTGTATTTGGTTGTAAAGCTTTTACAGATTATGATTTATGAAAATATAAAATAATATAGAGGTGGTATTCGATGAATATTTTCTAACCCGAACAGCCCATAGGTTATTCTATTTCATCAGCGTTTTGAGAATGCTGCTAGAACGCTACTTGATATTGCGTTTGTATTTATGCGACGAGTCGAATCCAGAGTAGCTGTAAGTATAGTTTCCGTACTACGACATTTGCCTTTCATATTATTTCATTTTATCTTGGATGTTTTGCCAGATCGGACAAAAGACAAAGTACAACAGAATATTATCGACAAAGATTTTATCAGTTTTTCATTATTTTCCCGTTATTCGCTTTTCGTGTGCATTTACAGGGTCAATAGGTGTTTTATTGTATTAGTATTTGTACGTAATTTGCAGATATACTAGGTGGGTTATAATGGCTATTTATCAATGTCGATTAATACTAGATTAATGTAAAGAACAACTAAGTGAAGCATTAGCATTTATTAGTTCTATAAACAATACAATCTCTTGGTGGAAAAGGCTGTTGGAGTATTCGTTTTAGGACTCTTGGGTGTAACTATTCATATTTTGGATATGCTGAATCACGTTATTATAGCATTTTTAATACTTGACAAAAGTACAAAGATGGTGAAAAGAAGTTGGTAGTAAAGTAGATAATAGAGAAGTAAGTACTAAAAGTTTTAAAAGATACTGTGAAAACTTTAAAAATACTCCGTGAGATAAAAGAAAAATTTATAACTTTTGTTATACTATCTGAGATGAATTTTATGCTCATCCGCGATGTCTGCCTTTACTTCTAGTAATTCTAGTAAAAATGAGACCCTTACTGTTTGGGAATAGCCTATACTATTACTTTTATTAGAAATAGTGGAGTAGTTAGTACAATTGTCGGAGGTGTCTACTCAAATTAGCTTTTTATAAAAATATGTTTGAGAAATAATAGCGACTATATTAGAATGATTTTATTCATTATGTATGTAGGAAATCTATTGATACTCCAAAATAAATTTTATACTTTTATTTTAACTGCAATAATAGGTTATTTTGCAGATATAGTCAAAAACTAGATGCATTGATTTTAAGTAGTTCTGAGGAAAAACAAACGTCAATATATATAGTATTTTTAGTACCGTTACTATTTCAGTACCAATAGGAACAAATAGATTATTTCTTTCGCTAACGCTATTAGTGCATCATTGCACTATATAGTTCTAGTATTAATAATTATAGTTTTGATGTATTTCATTTAAGTTAAAACAATACAAATCCCCTTAGATTTTGTCTGAGGGATGATTCGTTCATTACTTCATGGATAGAAAAAGTATAGAGTTTAATGTCTGAGATTATGAATGAATATTGTGGATTTTCTGAATCATCAAATCCGAACCAATGCGCTTCCATGATACCTTCCATATCTTTTGATTAGAGCTAATCTTGGGTTGGCTGGGTACATTGATCTTCCGTAAGCATCCATTGCTAAAAGTAGGTAGCACTGGCGCAGAGATGCTTGTGAGTCAACACCATGTCTCTGAAGCACATTGGAGTTCACCACGTTTACCAAGTTCAGATACTGCTTGAGCATAAGAATCAACTGTTGTTCAGGAGTATCAGCTTTCAGTGCGAGCATGTCTTGGAATCTTTCATCAGCTTGATAGTGTTCGTATTTAGCCAGAGATACTTTCACCTGGAGCGAGTACCGTAGTGTTGATTACGTATGACAATAATGTGCGTTAGTTTCACCGTGGATAGTGTGGAATTTACCACCGATTTTATGGGCCATTGGGTGAAATTCTAAGAATGTTTCGAGAAATCATACCAGCCAAACGAGCATTGTGCATTTTTCTCAGCATCTTTGTCGAAATTCTTTATAGATTTTCTAAGTTTTCGATACAGTTTTGATTGCACGAAGTACTAATCATCAGTGATAATCGTTATGAGGATGAAGTGATAAGCTTCCGTTGGCGTGTGTTAATACGTCCATACCTGTGTGAGCTGTTGGTCTAGCGGTGCACTGTTGAACTAGTACTGGGTCAACGATTGCTACGGTAATGGGTGATAGCATAGTCAGCTAACGGATGATATCATTTTCTTTATCAAGATTACTGCGGAATGGTTAGCTAAACTACTACCTGTACCAGAAGTTGTTGGAACAGCGATGAATTTAGCTTTTTGTCCTAAGTGAGGGAATTTCTTTACAGTACGTTTTCTGATATCTGCGAATCTTTTGGAACTAATTCAGTCGAAGTCTGCATCTGGTCTTTCGTAGAATAACCACATGATTTTAGCGCGTCCATTGAGAACCACCACCTAGAGTGCTACGATAGCGTTAGGTTTGAAAAGTATTCAGCGATTTTCTAATCGACACAGTTTGTGATATATCAGGGTTAGGGTTCTACCCAGCGAATAGTTTCCGTATTGAACTTTGTACGGCGGTTTTAATTGATCGATGATGCGTCCTGCGAAACCAAGTTTAATCCATTGATTCGTCAGTTACGGTCATTTACTCTCCTCTAAACCCTCCATTTCACTCAGGTATTTGATTGCGTTTGGTTCGAAAGTAAACTTTGGAGGTAATTTGAACCATTCATGCATTTCTGACCGATTAATTTGATGTTTAGTAAGTTGATAGCATTTACGTTACCAGATACTGGGTTACGTCCATAGCTACCACATCAAGAGTTAGAATGGGATGAATGCATTGTAAACATCTCGATTCTCCCGAATGTAGAAGGTGAGTTCTCAAACTGCGACAAGCGAACTCACTTTACCAAATTCTTTCAGCAACCCTTCTTCGTTTTGAGTGTGGATGCGTGTGGTGTCTAGACCGTTGAATTCAACCATTTGTTCAACTTTGATCTTTTAGTACTACTAGATTTTAATACAGCTAATACTGGAGACAGTTTTTCACGAGTAAGTGGTTCTTTAACACCAACTTCACTACATTCAGCACTAAAGATTTACTGTTCCTTCAGGAACCTCAGAATCAACTAGTTTAGCGATTTCTAGCTGGTTTACCAACGATTACAGAGTTTAATTTAGCTCGCACAGTTTTCAGAGTTTGGCTCAACACACCAGATAGTCAGCTCCTAATTTGGTTTTCTTCTTTAGTTACGAAGTGTACTCATGAGATTTCATAGAGTTTTAACGAATTCATCGTATAATTCTTTATCTACGATTGCGGCTTGTTCACTGGCACAATCATACCATTATCAATGCTTTTACTTAATACGATGTCGTTAACAGCTTGTTTGGGTAGCTTTCTTTTGTAGCATAAGCAGGTTACCAGCACCAACACCTAAAGCAGGTTTACCGCAAAGAGTATTTGCCGAACATTGCGTTACCACCAGTAGCAAGGATTGTAGCTACACCATCGTGGTTCATCAGGTTAAACGCGTGTTCCCTTCCGTCGATGGTTTTTCGATGAGTGGATACAGTTTTCAGGGAGCCTGCTTTTAACTGCACGCATCGCGAGACGATGCGAGCTGCTTTGTTTAGAACATTCATTTGCAGATGTGGAAAGCTCCGACTGATTGAGTACGAGTTTTTAGAAACAGATAGAGATTTGAATACTGTTGACCCGAGTGTTAGTTGGTCGTTGCTCTGCTTACCACAAACAACACCAACTGGTTCAGCTATGGCTGTAAGTCCATCAACGTCATCTTTATCGATTACTCCAGCGTTTTAAGATCGCGCATGTAGTTTACACTGTGATTCACATGCATAAAGATTTTGTCGTGTCTTCAACAACACCGACGGTCAGTTTTAGCTGCAACAATGTCAAACTTGCTAGCGGTCCGTGTGTCAAGGCGCAGCATACTTTGGCTGAACTATTGCATCAATCTTTCATCTTCGATCTTTGATCTTGAATTCATCTAAAGCTAGTCAATGCTCGATACTACCGTATTTACTTCTTCTGAGCTGGGTCTACAGTTTGTAATTTTCTTTAGACATGATCTCCTTTAGATTTCAGGGATTGCAGCAGAAAAGACTGGGAAATATCTGTAATTAGCATTAGTGGACTGGTGCATTTAATCTTTATTGTGAAACACCTCTTTATTGTTTGCTTTACATTCGTATTTACACCTATAATTAATCGTTTGTAGACATCCATGCTATACAACTAAAAACCTAGATAAAATCATATATTTTCATATATTTGAACGTACAAATTAATGATTCACTTTATTTTGATTCAATAATATATTTCTGTTGTATAAATAAATTACTTTGTGATAGTTGTTTCTCCAGATTATTTTACATTATAGTAAACTAATTTGATATACAACAGATTATAGAGAATGCTATTGCTTTTGGATAGTTAACAGTGATGTAGTAAAAATAAAATCTCTCAGCATTGATATACTTGGCTATCGATTCAAAATAGTGGAGGCTAGTGTATTATAATAGAATGAAAAAGAAAGAACAAGGTCTTTATCGTCCAGTCCTAACTGAGAGGTACTGTTGAGTAGGAGAGAGAATGATATAATTTTGCAGTAATTATTTAATGTGAATTGAATATGATTTCCTGTATTTATTAACGATGATTAAATTATACTTTATAGCCATAGTTATTAGTTGATTTTTATTTTAGAATTGATATGGTAAACCGTTAGATTTGTACTCCTTATTCTCCTATTACACTGTAGTCATACTAGATCGCGTTAAAGCGCGCGCAACACGCACATGCTACAGGCGGAGTAATGTTTGCTGTTTCAACCACGTATCTGATGAAGAAGCTAAAAAGCCGTGGCTGATGATTATCAAATATTCTGTCAGCAGATTGCAGTAAATGGTGAAGTTAAAGATTTGGGTAGCGCCTAGCTTATGAAATCGAAGACTGCAGTGATGCTTACTACTATGTAGTGAGAGTGCTTCAGCAACAGATGCGTCTGCACAGAATCCGATCGTTTAGCAAAAGAATTAGCGATAGACATCATCCGTCTCACATGGTAGTAAGATTATGATAAGCGAAATACTATATGGTAAATCGTGTAGTATTAGTGGGTAGATTAACCAGGATCCAGCGAGATATTCTAGTTCGAGTATTCCACTGCTTTATTTCTACAGTAGCCGTAAACAGACACTGACACAAATGGATCAAATGGCCGCATATGCAGACTTTATTGGACTGTGTAGCTTTTTGAAAGCAAGCAGAGAAAATATGGTACTGCTTCTTTGGGACATGGTAGTCGTGAGTTTCTGCGTAGAGTCACAGACTGTGAAATTATCAAAGGCAGAGATCGAGCGGTGTTGCGTTACCGAAGCTAGTGGCCGACAGTGTTCAGTTCTCTGAATCTATAGCTCACATGGTAGACAAAACAGTCGTGTTTTGACTCTGCAATGGCTTGAATCAACCTCAATCACAAACCAGTGTTAGTAATAACAATAATCAAAATTGGTACTTTGTAATGCTAATCAAAACTTTGGACAAGCTAATTCAGCATGGCAAGATTTTATCAATGACAGTTCATCGTTCTCTGACTTTTGAAAACTTCCCAAGTAATCTAGGATGATTGACTTCATGCAGGATGTAGTAAATCCATGAAGACTAAAATTACATAGGAGGACATGCACAATGGCAGGTAAACTAACAATCGTCAACAACATGCGTCGTCGTAAAAAGTAGCATTTCACTACAAAATAACGAATTTATCGACTACAAAGATGTATTACCATTTAAAATTCATCTCTGAACGTGGGAAAAATCCTACCACGTCTGTGTAACAGGTACTTCAGCTAGTACCAAAGAATGTTAACCACAGCAATTAAAAAGAGCTAGACACTGGCACTTTTTACCATACGTAGTAGACGAAAAATAAGAAGAATAGGAAAAAGATGCCAGCTTTGTCTGTGCTTTAGCTGATAATAAGAGAAATATAGTAAAAATTATCGATTATGATAGGGGAATAAGGGATGGAATTAAAAAGATTAGATGAAACTAAAGTATTAAAGGATCCAGTGCATAGTTATATTCATATTCATTATGAAGTGATTTGGAATTGTCTTGATGAGTAAGGGTTCCAAAGGTGCGTCGTATTAGACAATTAGGGGAGATTTTCAGATCTATCCAACAGCCGAACATCTCAGATTTTCTCACTCGTTAGGAGTCATGAAATTGTAAGAAGGATGGTAACTGAGGTTAAGACCTATGCGCTGAGTTAACTGAATATGAAAAGTGTGCGTGATGCTTGCTGGTTTGTTACATGATGTGGACACGGTCCGTTTTCTCATGCTTTTGAACATGTAACTAATCACAGTCATGAGGAATATACAGCAAAAATAATATTGGGAGAATACTGAACTAATTCTATTTTTACGAGCAGTATCTAAAAATGCCTGAAGATATTGTTTCTATTATTCAACATACTCATGAAAATGATATATTGAATCAGATTGTTTCTGGACAACTCGATGCTGATAGAATGGATTATCTACTACGTGATTCTTACTTTACAGCTAGCGAGTTATGGACAATTTCGACTTAGAAAAGAATATTGCGTACGATGCGTGTTAGAAAAACAAATGAAGGTAGGAAGGTGATTGTAGTAAAACATACAGGTATCCATAGTGTGAAGATTATATTATGGCGAGGTCAAATGTACTGGCAAGTTTACTATCACCCTGTAGCTAGAAGTTATGAAACGGTGTTTATTCAACTATTTCAATGGATTGAAAGATATTTTTAAAAGACAATAAAGATTATTTTTGAAGATGAAGTGCTAATTCCATTTTTAGAAAAAGCTGAAGTTAGTGAAGAAAGAGTATTTCAGGTTGGATGAGAATTCGTTATTATGCTGTTGTGACTCTTATCCAAGATAAAAGGTGATGTAATAGCTGCAGATTTAGCGAAAAAGATTGCAAAATAGAAAACTTTTGAGTATGTAGATTATAATGAGAGAATTTACTCAAATACAAAATATGCACGTGAAAATGGGTATGATGAACAATACTATTTAGGATGAGAATATAGAAGCGAGTGTCTATAGCCCGTATAAAGGTAGAAAAATTTTTAATTGAGAAATTAGATGGACAGATAGTAGCTCTTGAAAAAGCGAGTACTATCGTTGAATCTATAACAAAAGGGCAGACTAAAAAGAGGGGACTATATTTTTCCGAGATAAAACAAAAATTTAAGGTAATGTAGATGTGTTTTAAAAAGAGATAAAATAGGAACACTTCTATGTTGCCTTGTTTTTATATGAGTTTTAAAGAAAAGGATTTTAAATTTTCAGGGTCAATTGTCAGAAAAATAAAAATATTTTAACTTACTATTGATTTTAGTTTTTCCGGAAATGTTATAATCATAATTACATTATAAAAATAAATTAACAACAAAGGAGAGATGTAAAATGTTTGAATTAGCATAATGTAGCAGAGACCAGGGGTAAGTGAATATATTTCGGGAAGTGGGGCATTGTCTGCACTTGATAATAGATTAGAAGGGTTTAAAACTCCTTTGATTGTTACTGGAGAAAATCTTACGCAGCGTTTACGAAATTTTTATAAAGGAAATAGAGAATTTAAAGTAGCAAAATATGACGGATCAGCATCTTATGAAGATATGCAACGTATGTGCAGATGAATTTTGAGGAAGGTGTTGACGTAGTTCTTGGAGTAGGTGGAGGTCGTGTTATCGACACTGCCAAAAGTGTAGCACAAAACTTAAACGTTGAGTACATGACAGTACCAACGGTAATCGCAACTTGTACCTTATGCACCTGTAGCTGCGGTTTATCACCCAGACCACACATTTAGAGGTTGCGTACTTTAAAACGTACTGCATATGCTTGTGTGGCAGACTTAGATTTATTATTAGAATCACCAAAAGAATATTTCGTGCAGGTATTGGTAGATACTTTAGCGAAATGGTATGAAGCAGTAGTTTTAGTTGAAAGAAACAATAAATTTAACGATCCTTTTGTAAGAATGGGATTAGAAGCAGCTAAAATCACTCGTGATGTACTTTTGCATGATGCTAATGGTGCATTAGAAGCTATGGAAAAAGGTGAAGTAACAGAAAGTTTCAAAAATGCTGTAGAGCACAGTGTTCGCAATCTCAGGATGTGTTGGATGCTTCGGTGTACACTAGGGACGTATGGCAGGAGCTCACGCAGTCACAATGGTATGAGTTTAGTTAAAGAAACACACTCTGTATGTTACACGGTACAAAAAGTATCATATGGTATCTTAGTTCAATTACTTGCTGAAGGTAAGAGAGAGAAGTTGAGAAACTGTTCCATTCTATAAAGAGACAATAACTTAGCTTACAACTAGCTTGTGTGAATGTAACTGAAGATGTAGAAGAAAAATGAAGAAAAATTGCAGAATTTGCAGCTAGTGAAAAAGAAAACATTTAAACTTGCAGTTGATGTTTTGTACACCAGAAGTTGTATACTTTAATGCAATGAAAGAATTGAAGAATTAACAAAATAATAAAAATGATAAAAGGGGCTGACCTCAAAGAAAGTCCTGAAATTTTAACGAGGTTTATATGAAAATTGTAGACGTAGTGGTTTATTGATATCTAAAATTCGCTTTTATAAAAGCTTTTTAGATATCTAATACCTAGAGGTGACTCGACAAAATCGATTTCTTCGAAATCACGATTTTTGAGTCACTCCCTTAATTTTTAATGTTTATAAGTTGTTTTTAATACTGGAACTAACATCGCGTTGCTAATGTTTTTGTGCTGTATCGTCTTGAAGTAGATAATTAACGATTTCGTAACCGAATAGGATTGCGACAGCTGGTCCTTGTGCAGTAATTACATTTTATCAACGATTACTGCTTTTTCGTTGTTGTATGTTTTACAGTTAATTTCTTTATCGAGATCCTGGATAAGTTGCTTCTTTATCTTCTAGCATTCCTGCTTTACTTAGGCAATAGGGTGACGCACAGATAGCTGCAACAAGTTTTTCCAACGTTATACATGTCTTGGTAGAATGTGATTATTTTGTCGTTGTCCGCAGTAGTGTACTTCGGGCATTCCACCAGGAATTACTATAGCATCATAGTCAAGGATGTTGTCGATGTCACTAATTTTGTCTACTATTATTTTTACGTTATGTGAGCTTGTTATATAATCTTCGTTGTTGGCAGAAATTAGATCGACATGAATATTTGCACGACGTAATATATCTAGAGGTGCATAAATTCCTAACTCCTCACTTCCATTTTCAACGAATAAAGCAACTTTTTGAGTCATATCCTCCTAATGGGTATTGTATAGTAGTTACAGAGCAATTGGATACAATAAAATTAGTTTATTCTTAAATATTTTTCAGAGTACTCTATAGTAGTGAGATCAAAAGTTGCATAGCAATTTTGTAAAGGGTAAATGAGATTTAGGCTCATTTGACTAGAGTTACTCAAAAAACGTGATTTCGAAGAAATCGATTTTGTCGAGTCACTCCCTGCACAGTTTATTAGATATCTAAAAAGCTTTTTATAAAGTGAATTTAGATATCAATAAACCACTGCGTCTATGAGTTTTTCATGTAAACTATTTATAAAATCTAGTACTTTTCGGTCAGCTTCATCCTTCACGCACTATAAGAGTATGAAAAATACAAGAATTTATACCTATTTTATTTCTTTATTTTTAATTTTATTGTATTTTGAGAAGAAAAATCAACCACCTACGGAAGATGGTTGATTGTGTTTAAACTCATAATTAATTATTTAGAAATTTCTAGTACTCGTATCCAGTGTCACGGCGTTTGTATACTACTGAAATTTCGTTTGTGTTGCTGTCTAAGAATGCGAAAAGAAATCGTGTCCTAGAAGTTCCATTTGGAATACAGCTTCTTCTCTTGTCATTGATTCTACTTAAGTTGTTTAACTTTACCGAAATCTAATGCAGTTTCTTCAGCTTCTTCTAACTCGCTAGTAAGAAGATTTTCTTCAACAAATCCTTTCTCACGTCCTTTTCTATTGATTTTAGTTTTGTGTTTTCTCATTTGACGTTCAGTTTGTCTACAACTAAATCAACAGCTGCGTATAAGTCTTCGTTAGTTTCTTCTGCACGAAGTGTTACACCTTTTAAAGGGCACAGTGATTTCAATTTTTCTTATTATTTTTGTATACTTTAGCATTAGCATAAACGTTTGCTTTCTAAACTGTCAGCAAAGTATTTTTCTAATTTAGAAACTTTGTTTTCAACATACTCTCTAATTGCTTGAGTAATCTCTAAATTTTCTCCTCGTACTTGATATCTTAACATTTTAAAAGCACTCCTTTCATAAAGTAGCCTAGCTACTTTATAGGGGTTCCCCTCTTTATAGTTATATTATACCACTTTTTGATAACGTTAGCAATATAGTTTGCATAAAAATGTCACTTTTACAAAATGGATATTTATTTTTGCTTTTATAAATATATTTTTGTTAAAATAAAATTAAATACAGCAAAGTATGGAAAGTTAGTAAAGAATTGTCAGAAACTAAAATGTTAACTAAATGAGTAGAAATAGATCTGAAAAATTTAATAAAATATTTACAGCATGAGGAGGGAGAAAAATGTTAGGAGTACTGTGAATTTATAGAAGCACTTTATATAATTTATTATTCAAAAATGGATGATTATGAGATATTAATTATAGAAAAATCAGAAAAGAGTTATGATGAGTTTTGGTAAGATAACAGATGATTTTGAAGAAATTTATGATGGAAATAACTACAGGAGCAGTCTATACTCTGAAAAAGAAAGTGATTTAACTTTTGAGGAGATATAATGGGCTGTTTTGTCTATTTCTAAATTACTCAATTTAAAAATTAAATTACACTATTTAGATAATTGTACACTTTTGTTAAGAAGTTGTATTCAGTGGAGTTGGTCGATGATAAATATCATTGCTACAATGCGACAAACAGAGATCAAAAATCTATTTTTTAGTTTTGAGAATAATAGTTTGAAGACAACGTATTAGTGAGATGTATCGCTTTTGGAAGAAGTGATGATAATTTTGTAAAATTTCATATTAACATTCCAGTATCGAAAAATAGAAGCACCTAAAAACCTAGTGTAAGACTGAGTGATGTCTCAGGAGGTAGCAAGTGAAAGATTGGTAGAGAATACTAGGAAAGCTCTAAATACACTAGTTTGGGCTGTTTGTGGTGCTGGGAAAGACAGAAATAGTTTATGAGGTAATTTATCAAGCGATTCTAGAAAATAAAAACTATTTGCTTGGCTATTCCAGGAGATGTAGTTAAAGAATTATTTGAAAGATTTTTCTCGTGATTTTTAGTGGTTATCCTATAAGTGTATTACACGGAGAGGAGAAGGTTCAGAAGAATCTAATTTTTACATAATGACTACTCACCAGCTTGTGAAGTATTACAATTATTTTGATATAGTGATAATCGATGAGGTGGATGCTTTTTCCGTATTCAGGGAGATGAATGTTTAGAAAATGTGCGAAAAACAAGTTTGAAAAATAATGGGGTGATTTGTAGCTTTTTATCAGCTACGCCTTCAAATAAAATTAAAGCTAGTGTCGATGAAGTTATTAAAATACCTATAAGATACCATAGATATTTATTACCCGTACCAAAATTAAAATTGAAAAGACAGAAGTGTTTGATTTTACGAAGAAATCCAAATTTATAGAAAAATTTATAAAAGACAGGTTAGCTAAAACAGACGAATCTTAATATTTGTCCCTGAAATAGAAATGTGAGACGTCTGTACTTTATTTAGAGCTTGTGCAGATGATATTATTATAGATTTTGTATATAGTGAAGATGAAAATAGAGTGAGAAAGATTAAGGGCGTATTATGATAGGAAAATAGATATCCTTGTAACTACTACTATATTAGAAGCGATGGTGTGACTTTTTGATTATCTAGATGTGATAATTTTTCGATGCAAAAGCATATAAATTTCACTAAATCAGCATTAATCCAAATTTCTGCAGAGTAGGAAGAAAAAGATTATGATAATAGTGGGGATGATAGTATTTTTATCGGATAAAATTAGTGGGGAGATGAAAGCGGCGATTAAAGGAAATATGAACACATGAATAATTTAGCAAAATATAGGAAAGTTAAATAGGAGGTAGATTATGAATTGTAGTTTTTGTGGATCGAAAATTAGCGAGTAAAGTTAGGTTTTGATACAATTTTTCAAAACAAAGGAAAAATTTCAACTGTGTGCTGAATGTAAGGAACATCTTGATATAAATGTGTTAGAAGTAGGAGAATCACTCTCTATTATTTCTCGATTATGAGTTTGTAAAGAGATGATATTTATTCAATAAAATATTTTGGAGATGTAGTGTGCTGCTGAAGTTTAAAAATTTATTTAAACAATTTTTATCTTTAAATAAGTTTGATTTGATAACGATTGTACCTGCTAATGAGATTCGGGAGATTATACGAGAGTTTGATCATATCGAACAGCTATGTGATATGTGATATTAATTTTTTGAGAAGACATTAGGCTGTGAATATAGAGAAAAAGCAGAGCGAAACTTCATAAAGAAAGAATGAGAATAAATATTATATTCTACCCACTGTTTCTAAAATGGAAAAGGTTGGGAGTTTATTGATTATAGATGATATATTTACAAGTGGGAATACCCTTTACAGGTTGTGCCAAAACTATAAAGAAGTTTATCCAGAAGATAAATATAAGTTTCTTTGACATTATCGAAAGTAAACTAACGCCTAATTTAAGTGTTTTTACTAACAACTAGTTTTTATGGTATATACTGTTAAAGTTGAATTAAAATGTTGTTTTTGAAAAGTTGGGGAGTGACTCAAAAATCGTGATTTCGGAGAAATCGATTTTGTCGAGTCCCTCCATACAGTTTATTAGATATCTAAAAAGTTTTTATAAAGCGAATTTAGATATCAATAAACTCACTGCGTCTATGAGTTCTCATATGAACTTTGTTAAATTTTAGGACTTTTGGAGCAACCCCAAATTATATAGTTAGGAGATGGTTAAAACAAAAATTTTATTTTCATTTATAATGATCGTTTTAATTTTAATTCTTGTAATTTTCTTATCGAAAAAATTTGAATTAAATAAAGATCAAATTATTATATTTTTGGATATTAGTTTTATTTTGGTTGCGATAAGTATTATTAGAGCTTATAGGAAGTTATACGCTATAACGCCGATTGATCAAGGTGGACTTTCATTAACCCCGGTACTTGCTGCTCAGATTGCTGCAGGTTATGGTCTTATGAGTTTAATTGTAAGGTTACCTATGTTTTTGCAGAGTGATATATTTAAGCGAAGAAAAATATTTCGTACAAATCTCGTTATTCTTGTTAATTATAACATCGTTTTTTTAGTTACCTACGGTAGTTATATGACTTTATACCTATCTTCATTATCTTTAGGTATAAGTGCAACAATGCTTGCCTTGTTTAATGTTATTTTTCTCAGAAACATTTTTCGAAAGATAAGGCTGCGTATCAGTTTCTATATTATCTGTAGTAACTCGCTGTTAGTCGAATTTATCGCAGCTCCAACCAATATGTCTTCACTATGAATACATATAAACACTTTGATTATATGTGGATAGTGCAGGAGTTAGTGCAGTAGTAACGTTTATATTATCGTTTATGATGAAAGATTATCGTCCAATCAATAGTGATTTTTCATTTGATAAAGTAAAAAGTAGTAATTAAGCATAAGAGTTTTATTTATATCTGTTTATTAGCATTGTTACTTTCATTTATTAAGTTCTCAACAAGTGGAGCAAATATGATTGCTTATGGTAAAACTAGAGCTAAATATGACGCCGCTTATGCTTGCGTATATGGATGCAGTCTTTGCTGTTCCTCAGCTTATTGCAGGGGTTCTTGTGGGAGTGTATTTCACTAGAAATGAGGTATTCAAAAACTTTATTATTCTTATTAGGATGTTCGATATCGTTCTCACATAATAGTGTTGTATGTTAATAATCCATATGTTATTTATTTTAGTTATATACTAAATGGATTAGGGTATGGAGGTGCGTATAATGCGTTGATTTCACTTGCTATGCAATATTTTGATAGAGAATATCGTAATGTAAGTATGGGGATATATCAAGCATGCGCTAGGAATCTAATACGGAGATTATGTATATGTTTGGATTGCTAAACATGTTAAAAATGGATTATTTGGCTTCACGCAAAGTAAAGCGATATTCTTAATAGTAATAGGAATAACTCTAGTAAGTATGATTATGGTTAAAATTAAAGTTAGAGACATTATAAAAAAGTTGATTCACGATTTTGTGAATCAACTTTTTATTGTATACTAATATCCGCCTAGTAAATCTCCACAGAATATCCAGTATAACTTCCATCAATAAACGTAAGCCCAACTTTCACCAGCTGAATTAGTTTCAAGTGTTCCTATTGTAACTGATGCTCCACCTTTTATTGATGTTATAATTCTACTAGTATCATTTTTGTCACTTCTAGGTTAACGCCGACAGATGGTTTTACATAAGCTGTACGTCCGCTTACACTATGTCTTACTACGTTTGATGAATTAGAAGAGTTAGCAGAACTTTCTTTAACAATAATAGTTTCTTTTTCTTTAGCTTTTTCATTTAAACCATTAACAGTAAATGTTCGCTTAAACTCACCTGTTGTTTTAAGTTTTTAATTTATTTGCTGTGTTTTTATTTAATGAAATAGTAACTTCTACTTTATCACCATTCTTCAAGTTACTTTGTTTATCGAATGAAATATCTGGATTTGATAGTAGTTTGAAATTTCAGCATTTGAGTTGGCAACTTCAGGAACTTTTTAATATCAACTTCAGGGTTTCCTTCTCCTTCAGCACCGTAAGTTACGAAGTTTACTCATCATGTAGCTAAGTCGACAACATTTTCTTTTTCAAGAATTTACTGTATCCGAAGTATAATCCGCAACTAGTACTACAAAAGTGATTATTGCTGTTAATACAATTGAATAATACTCTTTAGGCTCTTCCATATACATAGGAGGAACGTCTGTAATTTTGTTGTTGATTGTTATAATCTTGGGATTTGTTCGAAATTTTTGATACTGAGTAGTTTTTGATATTGAGTGTTTTGATACTGAGTGTTTGATATTGTTGATTGTATCCTTGATTATTGTATTGAGTATTTTCCATATTTGGATCGTAATTAAAGTTAGGATCAAAATTTTTGGTTTATTGAAATTTTGGTTGTTTGGATCCCTTGACTATTTCTATTCATTTTAATTCTCCTTTGTTGATAATATTTTTAGTTTGCATAGTCTCCGCCTGGAGCGTTTAGATACTCTTCAAGTGAAATATCTGAGATTGTTTTAGCTACATCTTCTCCAACATAGCGGATGTGCCAACTTTCTTCCATGTATCCAGTTTTATCTACGAATTCTGTTTATATCTGACAATATATCCGTATTTGTGATGCGTTGTTAGCTAACCATTCAGCAGCTTTTTGCTACTTTCATGAGTTCCATCAGATCCCTAATAGTTGTCCTTGATTATCGATTAAGTCAAAAACTAGACTCTGTTTGGTGTTCACTGTATCTCAGGGCGAGCTGAGAATCTGTCTGTTTCTTTGTTTTTCCGTGAGCAGCTACATAATTGTTGTAAAGACCAGCTTGAGTGTTATAAGCCCTAAAAACCCTGATACTTGATTTGAAACGATTAAGTCCTAATGCTTGAGCATCGTCTAATTAATTTGTTAACTTTTGTCTTGCAGTAGGATTTTTCCAGGATTATAGTTAGCAGGTAGTGGATGTTTTTGTTAGCAAAAATGATGCCGTTAATAATTGTAGGTTCAGTAACTGTTTCTGAGTTTTTCCTAAAGTTGATGGAGTTATTTTTCATCGTTTTATTTTTATCGGTGTCTTTAGTAGTAGAAGTTTTAGAATCCTGCTTTTTGATTTGATGAATTAGGAGTTGTCGCCCTTATCATCTTTTGAGTTAAATAGTAAAATCCACCTAAAGCGACAGTTAAAACTACTAAAGTAACTGTTATGATATGTAATAATATATTTTTCATGCCCTTTCTTTAAGTATAATAAATGCATTCAAAATTAATAGTAATGCGAAATAAATATAAATGACAAAATTAAATGTATCTCTTATTAAATATGATAAGTTGAATAGCGGTTTTTGTCAATTATAAACATGATTTTTATTAAAAATTACTATATTAGAGATTATTAATCTTAAATTTTTAAATCTGAAGAATTCACGAGATTTATCGTTTGAGTTCTCTTTTAATTAGTAGAAAGTAATTTTAAAAAGGATGAATTATATCCAAAAAGTTATTTCAAGTTTATTTTGTTATAACAGTATGTTAATGTTTTTATTTTCTTTAAAAACTCTGAAATTTGGTATAATAATAGATACTTAATATAGTTTAATTACTTATGAGGGGTATTATAAAAATAAAAAGGAGTGTTAATTTGGAAAATAACATTTTCAGATCTTTTGAGTAAAGAAATTGAAAAATTAATGGCGAATAAATTTTTCTTTAGGATGCTCTAGTAATTTAAAAAATATTGCATATTCAGCCAGTTATTTAGTATTGATATTATTAGGTGCACTATTGAATATTGAGATTATTGCAGCATTTCTCTGTGTTCCCACTTACATATGTACTTGGGGCGAGAGGGTTGAAATCATTCTTGCCATTGATAGTTTCTGGAGGGATTATGTTGTCAGTATTAGCTTCTCCAGTTATGATGTTTTTGGTTTGGAATTCATATGGTTGTAGCATATATAATATACAAAACGATATATTTGCGTGCTTCTAAATTATTCCTGGTAGTAGCTATAACTGAGATATTATTTCTATCTATATATATATGTATTTTTATCTATAAAATTTGGTTATATAACTATTGATAGTAAACAAATTTCTAGAGTTTATTAATAACTATGTTAATTCTGCAGTAGAAATGAATCAGAATGTTGATAAGAATCTAGTTTTAGAGCTTTTTCGAATATGCACATTTCCAGTAACATTATTTGATAATATTATTTGTGTACAGTTTATGTTTAGTACAACATACACTTTCTTTATTGGCTAGAGAATAGTCATTATTCCTGCTTTTCCAAAATTTAGTCGTATAATGTTAAGTCCGAGAAGTGGTTATATATACATAGGTGTTTCTTTGGTTACTTTATTGATGGAAATGCAATCAACAGGTAATATGTATAGTTTTGGAATATTTTACTACAAAATATATCGGATGTATAGCATTAGCATTTATATTAAATGGTTTATTCACTGCGTTTTTCTTTATTGAACAAAGAACACAGAATAAATCTACGATTACAAAAACCTATTGTGTTCATGTTGATGTTAATTTTGTCCCATCTTTGAATTGCTTGGATTTGTTGACAGTATATTTAAGCTAAGAGAAGGATATATTATTATGAAGAGGGGGAGATAAGATATGAATGAAAAAGAAAATATGAATTAATAATTGTAACTATTTTTCTAATAGGTGCAATATTATGCGGATACTGGATATTTTTAGCTTAGTAATCTATTTATTAATTGGTATACTTATTTTTCACATTATATATTCTTCAAAAGAAAAAGCTGTAGAACAAATGAATAGATATATTAGTAAACTTACTAATAGAATCAAAGATTCTTCGGAAAAAGGAATTAACAAGTTTCCTATTGGGATAATTGTAATAGATGAAGATAAAACATTGAATGGGCGAATAATTTTATTTACAAAAATATTAAAGTTGAAGAGATAAAAAGGTTTAAACATTCTTGAACTTATGCCCTGAAATCTCAGAATTATTTGAACTTGAAACACCTGTAGATAATCAGTTTGAAATTTTTGGTAAGCATTTTAAAGTGAACTATCAAAAGATAGTGGATATATTTATTTCTTTTGATATTACAGAAAGTAAAGTTGTAATGCAAAGGTTTAGAGATACTCGTCCAATTATTTTTAATTTGAGTCTTGATAATTATGAAGATGTATCTGATTCTTTTAGATGATGAAGTAGCGAGTAGACTAGATGCTACTATAGTTATCACTTTGACGGATTGGGCAAGAAGAATAGTATTTATCTAAAAAGAATTGATGAAGATAGATTTATCGGACTTTTAAATGTTAAAGATTTAAAGAAAATAGAAAAAGAAAATTCAAATTTTTAGATACAATTCAGAAATCTAAAAGAGGTCTTTGATGCGCCGATTACTTTAAGTATAGGTGTAGGTATGGGGACGGATTTCCTACCAGAATTAGGAGAACTTGCGAAAAGTTCACTTGATTTAGCTTTAGGACGTGGAGGAGATCAGGTTGCTATGAAAGATGTTGATGGTACGATTAGATTCTATGGTGGTAAAACAAATCCACAAGAAAAACGTACTAGAATTAAGGCGCGTGTTGTATCTAATGCGTTAGCTGATATTGTAAGTGATAGTGATAAAATAATCGTTATGGGACATAAGCGTCCTGACTTCGATGCTGTTGGAGCTTGTGTAAGTATTTATACGTTTGCTAAAATAGTAGGAAAAGAATGCTACATTATTTTAAATGATAGTGATCGTGATGAAACTATTCAAAAAGTAATGTTTGAAATTGATAACTCAGATGAACAGTTGGCAAGAGTTTTTGTTGATAGTGATGAAGCTTGGGAACTTATGACTCCACAAACAACATTAATTATTGTGGATACATCTGATGCATCGCGTGTAATAGATGCAGCGATACTATCTAAGGCTAATAGAAAAGTTATTATTGACCATCATAGACGTGGTGAGGATATAATTACAAATCCATTGTTAACTTTATATCGAACCTTATGCTTCATCTGCATCGAATTAATCGCAGAATTGATAGAGTATCAAACTAAATTAGAAAAATCACTCCAGTAGCGGCGACAATTATGCTTGGAGGAATTGTCGTTGATATCAAAACTTCTCAATAAGAACTGGTTCTAGAACTTTTGATGCTGCTGCTTATTTACGTAGTAATGGAGCAGATCCCTACAAAAAGTAAAAACAATTCTTAAAGAACCATTTGAGAACTTTATGAATAGGGTAGAAATCATTAATAACTCTATTCACACCAGAGATAATAATGGCAAAAAGCCCCTGAAGATAAATATTATACTGAATGTAATGCTTGCTCAAAGTGCAGACTTACTTCTAACTCTCTAAAGGAATTGAATGTAGTTTGCTATAGGATATTTAGAAGAAGGAAAAAGTAGAGTATTTCAGCAAGATCATTAGGAAATATAAATGTTCAATTAATTATGGAGGAGCTTGGTGGTGGGGGACATCTTGCCAACGCAGCAACTCAAATAGAGGGAGTCAATTTAGACGAAGCTTTAGAGCGACTAAATGATGCTATTGATAAAAATATTATCATAAAATAAAAACATAGATAAAAAGGAGAAATTGTAATGAAAGTTATATTTTTAGAAGACGTTAAAGGAAAAGGAAAAAGGAGATGTTAAAGGAAATTGCATGGATGTGCAAAATCTTAATAACTAATAGCTGTAGCAGCAACTAACGCTAATATGGCAACACTTAAAGGTCAACAAAAGCATGTTGAAAAGACAAACAAGAAAGAATTAGTTCAAGCTAACTTACTTGCGAAACAATTAGAAAGGTCTTGAGTGACAATTAAAGTTAAATCTGGAGAAGGTGGAAGATTATTCGGATCAGTATCTTCTAAACAAATTGTTGAAGAACTGAAACAACATGATCTTAAAGTAGATAAGATCGACTTACCACAGAGATCCAATCTTTAGGATATACAAATGTTAAAATTAAACTACACAACCAAGTAGAAGGAACTATTAAAGTTCATGTGAGTGAGCAATAGTAAATAAGTTGAAGGTGACAATATGAAATATCATATAGATTCTGTTGTAATGGCAGAACAATCGTTATTAGGGCTCTGATGCAAGAGCCAGAGAAATTAATAGAAGTTAAAGCAACGGTTGATCGGAAGACTTTTATGATGAACGAAATAAAGATATTTATAGTGCTATTTTACGTTTAGATGAAATGGAAATAATACCACACCACTACTGATTTTTGAAGAAATAAATAATAGTAGGGGCATTCAGAACAGTGGATGCCTCATTATATATAGTGGACTTATATGATATTACTCCAAGTTCTCGTAATATTATGCACTATGCGAACTTAGTAAAGAGATATTCAATATATAGAGAAATTCGTGCAGCACTTTTAAATAGTACTGAGGAGATGAATCAGGGAAATGCTGATATAGACTCTTTAACAGCTACATTATTTGATCAAGTCGAACGCGCGATGGAACGAGCGAAAACATCTCAGTTTAAAAATATGAAAGATGTTACTGATGAAGTTTTTAAAGAAATTTTGGCTCGTATGGCTGGAGAAGGTCAGAATGTTGCTGTATCTACAGGATATGGAGCATTAGATAAACTTGTAGGTTTTGGTAAAGGAGATTTAATTATCCTTGCAGCTCGTCCTGCGATGGGGAAAACAGCATTTGCCCTTAATATTGCCCTTAATATTGCTGGAAAAAATCCTCGTTCAGAAGAAGAGAAAAGAACAGTTGCGCTATTCTCATTAGAGATGGGTGCTGACCAGCTTGTCTCTAGGATGATTTGTAGCGAGGGAATGATAGATTCTGAAAAAGATCAAAAAAGGTGATTTAGATAATGATGATCTAATGAAACTTGAAACAGCAGTTCATTTCTTAAATCAAAAAAATGTCTTTATTGAGGATAGTGCTTTTATTAAAGTGAATGAAGTAAAGCAAAATGTAAAAGTTATTAAAAACGCAGAACATGGTTTAGATCTTGTTGTTATCGATTATCTTCAAACCTTCAAGAGTAAGAGAGACTGATACAGGCAACAAGAGGTTTCTGAGATTTCTCGTAACCCAAAACAAATGGCTGGGGAATTAGAATGTCCTGTTATCGCGTTATCTCAGTTGTCTCGTAGTGGAATCTAGACAAGATAAACGTCCTATGATGAGTGATCTTAGGGAATCTGGAAGTATCGAGCAAGATGCAGATATAGTTTCGTTTTTATACCGTGGTGATTATTATAGAAGTGAAGATGCAGATGAAAATGAAGTTCAAGAAACAAGTGATGTTTCAACTATTGAAGTAATTATGCTAAAAATAGGCATGGACAGACAGGAACTGCAGAACTTGCATTTTATGAAACGATATAACAAGTTCGTATCAAAAACTTATGGTGAATAGGAGGAAGTTAATGACAAATAAAGATAATAATTCTCAGAATAATGAGTTTAATAATGAATTAAATGGTTATTATGATCAAAATGAAATTACTATTCCTTATGGTTATTATGACGAGAATGGAGAACTATATATCAAACGGGTATTATGATCAAGATGGAGACTTTATTCCAAATGGCTATTATGACCCAAATGGACTACATTTCAAATGGTTATTACGACTAATGGCAATTCTATTCAAAATGATGAAATAATCAAAATAATAATGAAATTTACGCCTGCAGGGTTACTACGATCAGAAAATGGATTCTTTATAGTAGACATATCAAGACGGTAATTATGTTGAGACTGATCAATCTAATTTTGATCAAGGAGTAAACTAATCAGTATGATCAGTTTAATAATGATAATCAAATAATGATTTCCTAGAAATAGCAATTATGCTAATGTGAATCAGGAAATAGTGAGGCTAGAGTTGAGACAACTAAAAAGATAAGACTAAGAAGAAATCATCTAAAATAGGATTTATAGTTGCATTGCTTTTTAGTATGTGTAATTACCGCGAGTTTATTATTTTAAATTCTACAAGAAAGATGATAAGTAGTTCACCTGGATCAATATAAGGTTGAATTAGCGGCTATGGTACTAATAGACAAGGTAAGGTGAATGTTGACATTGTAGATATTCCAGAAGTAAAAAGATGCTGATGATAATATTAAGAAATTCTTGAAAAACCTGAGATTAAATATAATCCTGCAGAAAACTTAGAGAATGGAAGTAAGGTAGATGAAGATAACTCTAATAAGGAAGAAGCCGAGAAGAAAGGTCTAAAACTTGCAGGAAGCTTTTAAGCGAACATTGACAGTAACTGGTTTATCGGATGAAAAATGGTTCGAAAAAGAAGATAAAATCTACAGGTACTGCATATTGGAATAAAAACAAAGGTGAAAAACTTTATCAATTTGTGAAAAGTTGGGAAAAATTCCTAAACCAAAATTATAAGAGTACACACTTGATAATAAGGTTAATTATTATGGTTTAAATCTTCCTGGAGAAACAGAAAAAGTAGGACAATCTCGTTTAGTAGCTTGAGGGTGACAAGTTAATTAACATGAGATGGGCGCCTGAAGGAAGGTACAAAGATGTATATAATGTAGTTGCGGTTTATTCTGATATTGAGAATGTTAAAGGCCCATTATCTCACTTATATTATAGTAATCTTGAATGGCGAACCGATTGTATTAGTAACTCAACAAAATCAAGGTAATGATAAGAAATATCTGTACTTCAAGAAAACAGAGAACATTTACCTACAAGAAGGGTTTGAAAAATAGTAAAGAGGAATAAATGAAGCTAGGGGACGAATGGCAAAGATGTTGATTGTCTCTGGTTTTACAAAAATATTATAATAAAGTTTTGGAGGAAAATATGAATTTTAAAAACAAAAGATTGATATCAACGATTATTGTGGTAGTCTTAGTAATATTTTCGTTAATCAAAGAACTATCACATCAAGTAATAGTAATAAAAAGATGAGTCGGAATTAAATGGTTACTTAACGGAGTTTTACAGGAGCAAAGTGTTACTAAAGTTAACTCTTAGAAAAGGTGATAGTAATAAGTGATTCAAAAATTTCAATCGATGGTGAAATTAATGCATGAGATGACGAACACTTATTCAAGAGGATCTGTGTAAATCAAATCAAAAAGAAGCAAAAATAATCCTAATGTTAAAGCTATACTATTATCGGTAAACTCACCAGGTGGTGGAGTTTATGAACCTGCTGAATTATATAACGCTTTAAAAATAGTGGCAAAAGATATCTCATGTTTCAATGAAGAAAATGGCTGCTTCAGGTGGATGTATGTATCTCACGCCAGCTAAGAAAAATCTTTTGTGAATACTGAAACGACTACTGGATCTTTAGGGTGATTATGAGTTATGTCTCTGCACAAAAATTCTTAAATGATCATGGAATTAAACAAGAAACTGTTCGTTCAGGAGATCAAAAGCAGTTGGAGGATTAACAGAAGACTTACCAGAATCTGCTAGAAAAATCTTGCAAGAGCAAAATAAAGAAGCGTACGAAGATTTGTAAAAGCTATAGTCTGAAGGTAGACATTTAAGTGAAGATGAAGTTAAGAAACTTGCTGATGGAAGAACTTATACAGGTACACAAGCAGTAGCGAATAAACTAGCTGATAAAATTGGTACGGAAGATGAGCTTATTGATTTAATAAAGAAAGAAAAAGGATTATCTAATCCAATTGTAATTGAATTAAGAGCTGATAAAACTGCAGAAAGTTTAATTTCTAGATTTGTTAAAGCACAACAAAAGTTTTATCTCTGAATTAAATAGTGAAGTAAATTCAAACAAAGTTGAACGTAGTTACTTAGGATAAGGAGGTTTTTATATGAATAATGAATTAAAAATAATACGCCTTCATATGAGTCCTAATTTAAATGAAACTTCTACAGAACTAGAGAATGATACGATACAAAAATGAGGAATCTACTAGAGAGCACGAAGAGGCTAAAGAAACAGAAGAAAAGAGTTAATAAAAAGAAAAAGATCTCTCATTGCCAACAACAATAGAAGATTATATTAATCTTTCAAAGAATTTCTATGCAGGTTTTTGGATGAGATTTGTAGCGTATTTTAATCGATATGATTGTTATTTATCATATATCTAGTTTATTGAATACTTTTAGTTTTGGACTTTTGAATAAGAAACTAGATTTTCCGATTTTTAGGAGAAGAATCTCTGAGTTATGTTATTGTTATGTTCACTTATTTTATCTCGATGACTTACTTCTTTTCACAAACTTTTAGGTAAGATGATTATGAAGATAAAAGTAGAAACTAATAAGGTGATAAGTTGGTCTTATGGATGTAGTTTACCGTGAGTTGGTTGGAAGACTATTAACGATATTTTAGCATATATCCCGTATCTAGCTGTTGCTTTTACTAATAAGAAAAAGGGCTTCATGACTTTATCGCTGACACTTAGTAGTCAAGAAGATTTTTCTAAACTTCGTCGTCAGATGAATGAGAAAATTAGAAAGTATTAAATAAGGTTGAAAAGGGGTTGACTCGAAAATTGTGATTTTGTAGAAATTGATTTGTCAAGACCCCTAAACTATGGGAATGACTCAAAAATCTGATTTCGAAGAAATTGATTTTGTTGAGTTATCCCTTTAAACGTTCTATGGATAGCTTTTCACTATATATCATAATGATAGCTGTTATTGATTATTTAAAATATTGTTGACAATAATTTTTAGATGGTAGTATACTTAATTTATAACAAAGACTACAATTGTAGACGAATAAGAATATTTTAGAGAAGGTGTGATTAATATATGGTAAAAGTGAAACATATTTAATTGAAGGATGAGCTGTGCTCTTGTGCGCACGTATATTGAAGAGAGTTTAAAACAAGTTGATAATTTATCAGATGTCAATGTAAACTTTTGCAACAAATGTAAAACTTACTCTTTCTAGAGGAGACAGGAATAGATAGAACTGAAGTAGAAAAAGATTGTAGAAAAATCGGGGGTATAAGCTACTTATGTTTCTAGTATTGAAGAGCGAACATTTATATTAGAAGGAATGAGTTGTGCAACGTGCGCGAAAAATATAGAAGATACGATTTCATCTTTAGATGGAACAGAAAAAGCCATTGTAAATTTCGCTACTGAGAAGATGGTAGTAAAATTCGATAAAGAAAAATTAAGTGTAGCTGAAATCGAGAGAAAAAAGTAGAAGAAAGGGCTATAAAAGCAAGATTAGAAATAGATGATTTGGTTGATGATCAGGCTGAGAAAAACAACAAGAAATTGATGGTATTTGGAAAAGATTTATTTATTCAGCTATATTTACAGTGCCTGTGTTGTATATAGCGATGGCTGAGATGGTGGGATTACCTACGTTGGAAAGTTTAAGCCCAATGGGAAATCCAAAATTATTTTCAACTGTACAGTTTATTCTGGTGTTACCTGTTTTTGTATTTTTGGTAGAAAATTCTTTAGTGTAGGAATTAGAGCTATTCTTAGAAGAAAACCCAATATGGATTCTTTAGTAGCGTTAGGAGCAGGGGCAGCATTCTTATATAGTGTTTATTCAACCGTATTGGCATATTTAGGTGATGAACATGCAGCTATGAATTTGTACTATGAATCTGCAGCGGTAATCTTAACATTGATTACACTAGGTAAATACTTTGAAGGAGTATCGAAAAGTCGTACTACAAATGCTATTAGTAAATGGTCGGATTGGTACCAAAAACGGCTAATTTAATAATAGATGGTGAAGAACATGTTGTAGCAGTAGATGAAATATCTACAGGTGATATACTACTTGTTCGTCCTGGTGAAAAAGTACCTCTTGATGGAGTCGTGATTGAAGGTCGTTCGACTGTAGATGAATCGATGTTAACAGGGGAAAGTATCCCAGTAGAAAAAGACATAAATAGTAAAGTTGTCGGAGCTAGTATTAATAAAACAGGTGTTTTTAAAATGAAAGTTACTAAAGTTGGTAAAGACACTACTTTATCACAGATTATTAAACTTGTTGAAGATGCTCAAAATTCTAAAGCTCCGATCGCAAAACTTGCTGATAAAATTTCAGGAGTATTTGTTCCTATTGTTATTGTTTTAGCACTAATAGCTGGAATTTTATGGTACTTTGTTGGAGATGCATCTTGGAGTTTTTCTCTAAAAATTATTATCGCAGTGCTTGTTATTGCTTGTCCTTGTGCCTTAGGTTTAGCTACACCGACAGCTATAATGGTAGGTACAGGTAAGGAGCTGAACACGGTATTTTAATAAAAAGTTCAGAAGCTCTTCAGTTAGCTAAAGAAGTTGATACTGTTGTTTTTGATAAGACTGGAACATTGACAGAAGGTAAAATTTCAGTAACTGATATAATGACATTTAATAATTTATCTGAAGAAGTTCTATTGCAACTTGCAGCGAGTGTAGAATATCTTTCAGAACACCCATTAGGTCTAGCTATAGTAGATGAAGCTAAAAATAGAAATTTAGATTTGTTAGAAGTTAAAGATTTTAGTTCATTAACAGGATTAGGTATTTCATCAATGGTTGATGGAAAGTCAGTACTTATCGGTAATGAAAAACTAATGTTGGAAAATAATATTGTTACAAAAGATTCAGTTGAAAAAGCAGAGAAATATGCTTCAGAAGGGAAAACACCATTATTCATAGCTGTAGACTCTGAACTAGCTGGAATTATAGCTGTTGCCGATCAAATAAAAGCAAGTAGTTTAGAAACTGTTGAAAAATTACATAGCTTAGGGTTAGAGGTAGTTATGTTGACTGGTGACAATAAAAAAACTGCTGAGGTAATTGCAGAACAATTATCGATAGACAAAGTTGTTAGTGAAGTTTTACCAGAAGATAAAGCAAATGAAATCAAAAAACTTCAAGCTCAAGGTAAAAAGGTAGCAATGGTCGGTGATGGTAATGATGCACCAGCACTAGTACAAGCTGAAGTCGGAATAGCAGTAGGAACAGGAACTGATGTAGCAATCGATGCAGCAGATATAGTGTTGATGAAACCTGACTTGAATTCTGTTGTTAATGCTATAGTTTTAGCACTATAACAAATATTAAAGAAAAATCTATTCTGGGCATTCTTCTACAACGTTATAGGTATTCCTTTTGCGATGGGAGTATTCTATATATTCGGAGGACCGTTGTTAAAATCCAATGTTAGTAGGGAGCTGCAATGAGTTTTAGTTCTATATCTGTAGTATTAAATGCTTTAAGATTAAAAAGAGTAAAATTAAATTAATAAAAAGAAAAGAAGATTAATCATGAAAAATGAATATAGTATCGAAGGTGTAAAATGTGGTGGTTGTGTCGCTACAGTTAAAGAAAGATTATCGAAGTTAGATAATGTTGATAATATGAAGTTATTATTCAAGAAAAACTGTCGTAGTTGAAGGAGAAGTATCAAAAAAGATCTTCAAGCTGCATTAGAAGGAACAAATTATAAAATAGATTAGCAAAAGTGGGATTGATTCGACAAATTTTATTATTTTTGACATCGTGATTTGGAGCTAATCTAATAAATAAATACTTAGAATTAGTTATAATCCTAATTCTGAGGTATTTTATATTCAATATGAATATTTATTTGTCGTATCCTAAATATCCGATTGCTATAGCTTTAGGTCCTGCGTGAGATCCAATTACAGGTGATACGATTTCTGTTTCTACTCGATTTCTCCGAAAGTTTTTCTGATAGATGCCATTGCTTTTTCCAATAACTCATCATTTGTATAAAGAACAAATAAACTTTTGGATTTTTCTTTATTTCACATTTTTGAAAGAATCTATTCATTCCTCTATGTTTTACTTACTGCAAAGGAGACCAAATCTTTAATAGTTATAATAGGAAGAATATTTAGTAGATTTGACAAAACAAACTGAGCTTTTGTAAGTCTACCACCCGTATAAATATTGCATAGTTTTACTGTTACAAGAACATGTTGCTGTGAAAGTTCTACATATCTTTTTCTATATTTTCTCAAATGTTAAACTTTATTCTTCAAATTCTTTTAAATTTGTCTTTTTCGATTGCTATTCTACTATTCTTGCTATTTTGAAAGGTATCTAATATTTTGATTTCAATACTGTCTATAAGTTCTTTAGCTTGCATAAAAGAAGAATATGATCTGATAATTTAGAAGAAACGCTGAGCAACGATACGCTCAACACCTTGTTGCTTTAATTCTTCATAGACACTTAGTATTTTACCTACAGCTGGTTGGCTTGTGCTGGGTTTTTGTCCGCTATAGTATGTCTTTTGTAAAATTCATCAGAGGAATAGTTACGTTATCCTCAAAATTTCATCGTCAAGACGAACCTCTACTGGGATAACTGTAATTGGATTGTGTTGCAAATGTTT
>BNJU01001157.1_pt1 | contig 41339 bp, 45 predicted proteins | sample 8539281 | NCBI WGS metagenome assembly BNJU01 (sample SAMD00202456, study PRJDB9452) | human saliva metagenome | isolation source: human saliva | place: Japan
GTGCTTGTATTTTTCAGTTTTCTAAGATATTAAAACTCAATTATCCATACCTTAATAAACATAACTTATAAAAAACGACCAGAATAAGGAGCACTTTTGTACTGACTCCCAAAAGTTAGACAATTAATTTATCCGAAGGATTTAGTTCTGTACTGCACAGGACTGAGTCCTTTTAGTTTAACCTTAATTCGTTTGTTGTTGTAGTAATCAATATAGTCTACAATGGCTTGTTCCAATTACTTAAGCGACTGACATGACTTCTCATAACCATAAAACATCTCCGATTTCAGAATGCCAAAGAAGGACTCCATCATACCGTTGTCTGGGCTGTTACCCTTGCGCGACATAGATGCTCCAGGAACCGATGATAAGAATCGTGTTGGTATTGCCAATCTTGGTCACTATGGAGAATCGTATCCTCGTAGTGTTTCTCTGTGAAGGCCTGTTCCAACATCGTTTTTACTTGTTCTAAATTAGGAGAACAAGAAAGATTAAAAGCAATAATTTCGCTGTTAAAGTCATCTAAAAACAGGCGATAAATATAATTTCTGCGAGCTATTTGAAATGGCAAACTCTGTCACATCCGTATAACACTTTTCCATTGGTTTGGCTGCTTCAAATTGGCGTTGAATAAGCTTATCTACTTTCTTGTCAACGTCTCCTTTATGAGAAGAATATTTTCGTTTCTGTCGCATTTTAGCTTGTAAATTGAGTACTTTCATCAAGCGTTGAACTCTTTTCTGATTTACCAGATAACCACGATTTCTTAGTTCTAAATGAACCCGACGATAACCATAATTTCCCTTGTGTTCGATAAAAATGGATTGAATTTCATCTTTAAGCTCTTGGTCCTTATCTGGTTTATCTAACTGTTTCAAGTGATAGTAGTAGGTCGAACGAGCTAGTTTAATGGCTTTTAGAAGAATATCTAACGAAAACTCAGTCATTAATTCTTGAACAATTTCTGTCTTTCTTCTTTCTCTTTTTCCTCCTTCAATCGGAGTTCTCTTAACTTTTTTAGGACAGCATTCTCCGCTCGCAGATACTCGTTTTCTGCTTGAAGGCGTTCTAACTCTGTCATCTCTTCGGGTTTCTTCTTTGGTTTACGTCCCATTTTAGGTACTCTCCCTCTTGTTTTCTCAACAATAGTATACCCGTTTTTCTTGTATTGTGCTAGCCAGTTAAGAAGTATCGTACGACTTGGGAGGCCATATTCAAGAGAAACTCTATCTTTAGTCCAGCCTTCATGTAAGACTTTATGAATCATTTCTTGTTTTAAATCAGGAGAATAGTAACGATTTTTTCCTTTTTTGACGAACTCCATTCCGTAACGATCAATCAATTTAATCATATACCCTAAGATTAGAATTATTTATCCCAAATTTATTTGAAAGCTTCTCTAAGCTATAGCCTTGTTTTCTAAGTTCATAGATCTGAACTTTATCATCATAAGTTAATTTCAAGATAAAAACACCCCAAAAGTTAGATTTTTTTCTGTCTAACTTTTGGGGTGCAGTTCAATTTCTCACTTCATTTTGGTCGTTTTGATTTTTTTAAGTTTATATACTGGTGTTGATTACTATTTCAGCTAAAAAAAGGCAGAATTCTTCACTGGTTCCTTCATCAATTTTTTTGTTCTTGAATTTTATTTATTGTGTAAATAATTTTTGTTTCATTGCTAAGAGTCGGTTGAATTTTTTTATTTTAGGGAATTAGATAATAGAAGTATTTATAGTTTTTAAATTATGATATAATGAATAAAGTTAATTATCCTTGGTAATATGATAGGAACTAATCCTAAAAAGATAAATCAAGAGATGAGAAAAAAAGGAGTTTGGCTGGTATGAATTATTTCGAGGGGAATGAGTTTTTTCTTCTTTTGTTTGCAGTTTTACTGATTGGTTTTGTGGTAAACTTTTTTGAAAAACGTAAGGACTACTATATTTTGGCGCTCTCCCTCTTATTTGCAGGAGCTATTTATGGCAAGAGTAGAGCAATGATTGTCTATTTACTCGCCTTTGTCGTTTATCAATATTTTCTAGTTTTTCTAGCACAGAGTATAGAAGTAAAGCGAATGAAACCTCTGATTTTCCTTTCTATTCTTCCTTTAGTGATCAATAAAGTTTTTGCCCTGACTTCTCTGCATTTGTTGGCCTTTATTGGAATTTCTTACATGTCCTTTAAGACCATTCAGATTATGCTAGAAATATCGGATGGCTTGATTAAAGAAAAAATCAGTGTAAAAGATTATTTACAGTTTTTGCTCTTTTTTCCAACAGTTAGTGCTGGTCCGATTGATCGGAGTAGGAGATTTTTAAAAGAGATAAACGATGTCATGCCACGAAAAGAGTATCTAGAGTTGGCAGGTGACGGTGTTTATCGTATCGTTCTAGGCCTTCTTTACAAGGTTGTTTTATCAACCTATGTGTACCAGATATTACTCGCTCTAAGCAATACTGGCACAGTCGTTTACTCAATCAAATATATGTACCTCTATACCTTGTATATGTTCTTCGACTTTGCAGGCTATAGTCTAATGGCTGTCGGAAGTAGTAACATTCTAGGTATTCAGACACCGATGAACTTTAACAAACCTTTCTTGAGTGTCGATATCAAGGATTTCTGGACCAGATGGCATATCACTTTGTCGACCTGGTTGAGAGATTTTGTATTTTCAAGAGTATTGATGCAGGTTATCAGGAAACAATGGTTTAAAAATAGACTACACAATGCAATCTACGCCTATATGGTCAATATGTTGGTCATGGGTTTTTGGCATGGTCTTAGTGTTAGCTACATTGTTTATGGTTTTTATCATGGTGTCTTGATGGCTGGATTTGAAGTGTATCAAAAGAAAAGTAATTTTTATAAGAAAAATAAAAATAAAAATTGGTATAAGTTACTAAGTTGGTTTGTAACCATGAATTTGGTTATGATTGGTTTCTTTATCTTTTCAGGTGAACCCTATAAAATCTTACTTACGATTTTAAAGAGATAAGAAATTGAAAAGAGATTGGACGGATCGAAGGGATAGGATAAAACTAGATGATTAAACTAAAAGCATTTTTGCTATCGCTTGTGCTCGTAATTGCGACGCTTGCCCTTTTAAATGTGACATACGTCAAGAAGATTGATGATTATTATAAAGTAAAGGATAACAGTATTCGCTACAGCACTTCGTATGAAAAGTATAAAAGTAGAGATATTCTGACAAGCAATATTACTCCCAATACATTTGTTTTATTGGGATCATCTGAGTTGGTTGCGACGATAAATGAAGACTATCATCCCAATAAAATTTTTAACTACAACGATTTTAATATCATGCAGATTGGGACCAGTTATTCACAAAACATCATTCAGGCTACGACCTTGGGTTCTATTGAGGGATCTATGACTAAGAGAAAAGTGGCTATAATAGAGTCGGTTCAGTGGTTTGAAAAAGATGGGACTCATCAAGATGCCTTTTTGAACAAGGCTTCTCAGGAACATATTTTCCATATGCTAGGTAATGATAAGATTAGTAAGGAAACGAAAGAAAAACTAATCAATCGCATTATCGAAATTACCAAGGGGAACAAGCAACAAAATGACATCTACAAAAAATACAAAAGTTATTTTATAGATGAGAAAGGAATGATTGTTGATAAAAAACTATTGGAGTTAGATAATGCGATTTATTCCTTTAAACTCAAACAGACTTTTTTTATCAAAAACATGCCAAATCAGATTATCCTTCACTAGGGGATAAAACCCCAGACTATGATTGGGAAGAAATGACGAATCAGTTTGTAGAAGAGGTCAAAAAGAAAACAGACAATAATGATTATGCTGTTGATAATAACTACTACAATACCTACTTAAAAGATCGCTATGTATCTCTGAAAGATTCTAATAAAGATTTGAGCTATCTGGAGTCGCCAGAGTATTCAGATATGGAACTTTTCTTGACAGTTGCCAAGGAATTGGGAATTGAAGTTGAAGTCATTATTTTTCCAGTAAACGGGAAATGGAATGACTACACAGGTGTCTCAAGAGAGATGAGAGAGAAAACTTATAAAAAAATAGAAGATATCGCAAAAAGCCATGGTGCAACGGTATTAAACTACGGAAACAGAGAGTATGATGATTACTTTTTATTTGATGTGATGCACGTTGGAGTGAAAGGATGGATGGAAGTTGAAAAAGAACTTTACAAATTTGCAAACCAAGATAACTAACACACACAGTTTAATCTTGTGGACGCTATTTTTCTATACGGTTATCTTAAGCATCGTGATTTATTGTTTTGTAACCGATTTTTCAAACATTCAAGAATTTATCTATAGTGAATTCTAGGATCACATACTATAAAAATCTCTAGATAAAGGGAACTGCACTGATAAAGTGAGACATAAGATAAGGCTCTATAATATTTATAGTGGAGAAATCCTATATAGGTAGTATGGAGCCTATTTTGTTGTAGTCCCCATATAATCTATACTGAAAAGCATTCGAGATATCATTAGAAAGAATCATATGGAACAAATTAATGTTACTGAAACGTAGTGAAAATAGACGGGTAAACAATTGAAAAACTAGTCTATAAAGTGGTATAATAGTAGAAAAAAATAAATTAGTAAGAAATTGATCTTTATTTTAGCGAAAAAAATTACAGAAATGAATGGTTTTTCTTGATGAAACAGAGAAAAAGAATTGTACCTCTTTTTTGGTCGGACAGCCTTGTATTTTATTATCTTTCTAGGGCTACTTTACTTTTTTAGCTATCTTGGTCAGGGTCAAGGAAGCTTTATCTATAATGAATTTTAACTTGAAGGAGAATCCTTATTATGTCAAATAAACCAATAGTAGATATGATTGAAACCATTGAGCATTTTGCTCAGACCCAGCCTAGCTATCCTGTTTACAATGTTTTGGGACAGGAACACACCTATGGAGATTTGAAAGCTGATTCGGATAGTTTGGCTGCAGCCATCGATCAACTGGATTTACCAGAGAAGTCTCCTGTGGTTGTTTTTGGAGGCCAAGAATATGAAATGTTGGCAACCTTTGTAGCTCTGACTAAGTCAGGTCATGCCTACATTCCCATTGACAGCCATTCGGCCTTGGAGCGAGTTTCAGCTATTTTAGAAGTAGCAGATCCAAGCTTGATTATTGCCATTTCAGACTTTCCATTGGAGAAGATTTCTACACCGATGTTGAATCTAGCTCAGGTTCATGAAGCCTTTGCTCAAGGGGCTAGCTATGAGATCACGCATCCAGTCAAGGGAGATGATAACTACTACATTATCTTTACTTCTGGTACGACTGGTAAGCCAAAGGGAGTACAGATTTCACATGATAATCTCCTCAGCTTTACCAACTGGATGATTACGGACAAGGAATTTGCGACGCCAAGTCGTCCGCAAATGTTGGCTCAGCCACCTTATTCTTTTGACTTGTCTGTCATGTATTGGGCTCCGACCTTGGCACTGGGAGGAACTCTTTTTGCTTTACCATCTGTCATCACTCAGGACTTTAAGCAACTCTTTGCGACCATCTTTTCATTGCCAATCGCTATCTGGACTTCAACGCCTTCTTTTGCGGATATGGCCATGTTGTCAGAAGATTTTAATAGCGAAAAAATGCCTGGAATTACGCATTTCTACTTTGATGGCGAAGAATTGACGGTTAAAACGGCTCAAAAACTACGCGAACGTTTCCCACATGCCCGTATTATCAATGCCTACGGCCCAACAGAAGCGACAGTAGCCCTGTCAGCAGTTGCTGTGACAGACGAGATGCTAGCGACTCTCAAACGTTTACCAATCGGCTATACCAAGGCTGATTCTCCGACCTTTATCATTGATGAAGAAGGTAATAAATTGCCAAATGGTGAACAGGGAGAAATCATTGTTTCTGGACCAGCCGTTTCAAAAGGTTATATGAACAATTCTGAAAAAACGGCAGAAGCCTTCTTTGAGTTTGAAGGTCTGCCAGCCTATCACACAGGCGATGTGGGAACTATGACAGATGAAGGTTTGCTTCTCTACGGCGGACGCATGGACTTCCAGATTAAGTTTAACGGTTACCGCATTGAGTTAGAAGATGTCTCTCAAAACCTCAACAAGTCTCGCTTTATCGAGTCAGCTGTTGCTGTTCCGCGTTATAACAAGGATCACAAGGTACAAAATCTACTGGCTTATGTCATCTTAAAAGACGGTGTTCGTGAACAGTTTGAACGTGATATCGATATTACCAAGGCTATTAAGGAAGATCTGACAGACATCATGATGTCCTACATGATGCCATCCAAATTCCTTTATCGAGACAGTTTGCCACTGACGCCTAAATGGTAAAAATTGATATCAAGGGCTTGATTAACGAGGTAAACAGTAGATGATGGAGCTTTATAAACAGCTACCTCGTTTGGAACCTTATGGTGATCTTCAGTACTTTTTATACGTAATTGTTGCGACTTTACCCATCTTTATCGGTCTCTTTTTCAAGAAACGCTTTGCCTGGTATGAAGTACTGGTTAGCCTCTTCTTTATCGTCACCATGCTGGTAGGTGGGAAGACTAATCAGTTAGTTGCTTTGGGTACTTACCTGTGCTGGGAAGTATTGCTCCTGCTCTTCTATAAGCACTATCGAAAAAGTAAGGATGGCAAGTGGGTCTTCTACCTAGTTAGTTTTCTGTCCATACTGCCGATTATCTTTGTCAAGGTGCAACCAGCTATCAATGGAACGCAGTCTTTGCTTGGTTTTTTGGGAATTTCTTACCTGACCTTTCGTTCGGTTGGGATTATCATCGAGCTGAGAGATGGAGTGATTAAGGATTTTACCCTCTGGGAATTCCTCCGTTTTCTTCTCTTCATGCCGACTTTTTCAAGTGGCCCAATCGATCGCTTTAAGCGATTTAATGAAAATTATCAGACCATTCCTGAGCGGGATGAGTTGATGGATATGCTGGAAGAGGCTGTCAAGTATATCATGCTTGGCTTTCTATATAAGTTTATCATAGCTCACATTTTAGGAGAGACCTTACTCCCTCCTCTGAAGAATCTAGCCCTACAGTCAGGTGGCTTTTTTAACCACTATGCCTTGGCAGTTATGTATACCTTTGGTCTAGAACTTTTCTTTGACTTTGCAGGTTACTCTATGTTTGCCTTGGCAATCTCAAACTTAATGGGGATTCATAGTCCAATTAACTTCAACAAACCTTTTTTATCTAGGGATTTAAAAGAGTTTTGGAATCGCTGGCATATGAGTCTTTCTTTCTGGTTTCGTGATTTTGTCTTTATGAGGATGGTGATGGTGTTGACCAGAAAGAAGGTCTTTAAAAATCGTAATGTAACCTCAAGTGTTGCCTATATTGTCAAATATGCTGATTATGGGGATTTTGGCATGGAGTGACCTGGTACTATATCGCCTATGGACTCTTTCATGGATTAGGCTTGGTCATCAATGACGCTTGGATTCGCAAGAAAAAAACGCTCAATAAGAAACGGAAAAAAGCAGGGAAGCCTGCTATACCTGAGAATCGCTGGATTCAGTTGCTTGGCATGGTTGTCACCTTCCATGTCGTCATGCTGTCATTCTTAATCTTTTCTGGATTTTTGAATGATTTATGGTTTAAAAAAAATAAAAGGAAATAAAATATGGATATCAAATCAGAAGTTATCGAAATTATTGATGAGTTGTTTATGGAAGATGTTTCTGACATGATGGATGAAGATCTTTTTGATGCAGGTGTTTTGGATAGTATGGGAACGGTTGAGTTGATTGTGGAGATTGAAAACCGTTTTGACATTCGTGTCCCTGTTACAGAGTTTGGTCGCGACGACTGGAATACAGCCAATAAAATCATAGCTGGTATTGTGGAGCTACAAAATGCTTAAACGCTTATGGTTAATCTTTGGGCCTCTGTTTCTTGCTAGTTTTCTTGTCTTATTACTGATTTATTTCTATCCTGGTAATCAAAGTCATAATTTGTTAGAAGAAAAACATTCTGCGGCTGCAATTAGCACGGAAAGTTTTAAAGAAAGAAGTCAAAAGGTTAGGGCCCTTTCAGATCCTAATATGCGTTTTATCCCCTTTTTTGGTTCAAGTGAGTGGATTCGTTTTGATAGTATGCATCCTGCTGTATTAGCTGAAAAGTATAATCGTTCTTATCGTCCATATTTTTTGGGTCAGGCGGGGGCGGCTTCTCTCAATCAGTACTTTGGTATGCAACAAATTTTGCCAGAAATTGAGAATAAACAGGCGGTATTTGTGATTTCTCCTCAGTGGTTTACAGAAGAAGATTACGAGCTTGCATCCTTTCAAAATTATTTTAATAATGATCAGTTGACGGCTTTTTTGGAAAATCAAACAGGAGATATAGCTGCGAAACACGCGGCCAAACGTATCTTAAAGCAAAATCTAGACTTATCTATGAAAAGTATTGTTCAGAAGTTGGAAAAGGGAGAGGAACTGTCAGAAGTTGATCATGCTCTCATTAAAGCATTTGCCCGATTCAATGAGAGACAGGCTTCTCTATTTGGTCAGTTCTCCATTAGAGGAAAACTCAAATATAAGGAACATGTGGAAAATTATTTAAAAGATCTTCCAGATCAATTTTCTTACCAAGAGTTAGAAAAAATTGCTCGAAAGGATGCAGAAGCAAGTACGACCAATAATGATATGGGGATGGAAAATCAATTTTATAAGACCCAAATTAAAGACTACATCAAGAGATATAAGGGCTATCAAAAGAATTACAGCTTCCTAAAATCATCTGAATATAATGATTTACAGTTGGTTCTCAATCAATTTGCAAAATCGAAAGTTAATGTCCTCTTTGTCATCCAACCTGTCAACAAGAAATGGATGGACTACACAGGGCTTAGAGAAGATATGTACCAGCATGCAGTGGAGAAAATTCGTTACCAATTAGAAAGTCAAGGTTTCACTAATATTGCTGACTTTTCAAAAAATGGAGGGGATCCTTATTTTGTTAAGGATACCATTCACCTAGGTTGGTTGGGTTGGCTTGCTTTTGATAAGGCAGTTGATCCTTTCCTATCCAATCCCACGCAAGCTCCGACTTACCATCTGAATGAACGCTTTTTCAGCAAAGACTGGGCGACTTATGATGGGAGATGTTAAGGAATTTCAATAAATTGATTGAAAAGCTTGAATTTTTTAGTTCAGGCTTTTTTGTTAAATGGCGAATATTTTAGTAAAAAATATGTTGAAAGTTTCAAAAATATTGTAAATAGCGTATAATATAGTGTAAATGAGAAAAAGAAAGGGATGTAAAAATGAATAAACGTTTCTTGTTACCTGTCTTGTCGACAGCCCTATTGGTCCCCAGTCTTATTGGCTGGGCATGCTTATGCTGATGAAACGGCTAGTTCTATAGAGAAGTCACCTGCTGTAGCAACTCCTGCAGCTCCAACAGCAGAGGTGGCAACTCCCACAACTGTTGAATCAGCGGAAGCAAAGGAAAGCTCCTGTTGAATCTCCTAAAAGTGAAGAAAAAGACACCGTTATCTTGCACACCAATGATGTCCATGGTCGTATTGTTTGAGGAAAAGGGCGTTATTGGAGACGCTAAGCTAGCGACAGTCATCGAGCAGGAACGCGCGAAATCAAATCAAATACTCTCGTCGTAGATGCTGGAGATGCCTTCCAAGGTTTACCGATTTCCAACTCTACAAAGGGTGAAGCACGCGCCGAAATTCTCAATCAGATGCAGTATGATGCCATGGCAGTAGGAAACCATGAGTTTGACTTTGGTTTAGACGAAGCTAAGAAATACAAGGAAATCTTTGAAATTCCCATTACTTAGCTCAAATACCTACGTCAATGGTACCCGTCTCTTTGAAGACTTCTACAATTGTTGATAAAGATAAGACTGTAGAAGGTGATGAGTTTGTTGTGATTGGTGTGACAACACCGGAAACAGCTACTAAAACTCACCCTAAAAATGTCAAAGGAGTAACCTTTACAGATCCAATCACAGAGGTGAATAAGGTTATTGAAGAAGTGCAAGCTAAGGCAAGTACCGAAGGTAAGGACTACAAACAATATGTCGTACTCGCTCACTTAGGTGTGGATACGACAACCCCGAGTCGAATGGCGTGGTTCAACTCTGGCAGAAGCTTTGTCTAAAAATCCTCGTTTGAAAGGGAAACGCGTAACAGTAATCGATGGCCACTCTCATACAGTAGAATCAACGACCTATGGGGAAAATGTTACCTATAACCAGACAGGAAGCTACCTTCATAATGTAGGAAAAATCATCTACAAATCACATCAGCTTTTGGGAAATCCAACTCAGATTGCAGCTGCTGATGCCAAAAAACTACCAGCAAATCCAACAGTTGAAAAACTAGTCAAAGACATTAAACAAAAATACGATGCTGAAAATGCTGTTGAAGTCGTTTCAAATAGCCCAGTAGAACTCAACGGTGACCGGGAAAATGTTCGAGTCCGTGAAACTAACCTCGGAAACGTCGTAGCAGATTCTCTCTATCAGTATGGTCAAACAGGATTTAGCCATCCGACTGACATAGCTGTGACAAATGGTGGTGGACTGCGTGAAACTATTGCCAAAAGGAAAACCAATCACAAAAGGTAATGTTATTGCTGTTCTTCCATTTGGGAACACTATTTCACAAATCCAAGTGACTGGGCAACAAGTATTGGATATGTTTGAAAAGTCACTCGGATCTATCTTGCAGGTCGATAAGGATGGCAAGAAGGTCTTGGATGAGAACGGACAACCATTACTAGAACCAAGTGGTGGTTTCTTGCAAGTTTCAGGTGTGAAGGTTTACTATGATACCAACCTACCATCAGGGAAACGTGTCTTGGCAATCCAGGTCAAAAACCGCGTGACTGGTCGTTATGATCTCTTGGATCTCGTAAAAACCTACTATCTTACAACCAATGATTTCCTAGCTGCAGGTGGAAATGGTTACACTATGTTAGGTGGTGCACGAGAAGAAGGTCCTTCTATGGATGCAGCCTTTGAAGAATATCTGAAAACCGCTGATTTGAGTCAGTATGAAAAGATTAATCCAAATTCACGGACGATTTCTGTCGATTCTAAAAACTTTAGTCTACCTACAGAAACGTCTCAAACGGATGCAGCTACAGGTGATGCAAATACTACTGTAAAACTTTCTTATGAGGTGGCAGGTCAATTTAGCAAGAAGGAAGTCGTTTCAGAAAAAGTTCTTCCAAATACAGGTAGTGAACAATCTATTTTCTTGCTTTTAATGGGAATGGTCTGCAGGGTTAGCAGGTATCTTTGTAAGTCGAAAATCACAGCAAAAATAAGTTAAATTTCAAATCTAAAGGAGTCTAGGGAAACGTTTTTATAGCTCTTTCCCTTGACTCTTTTTTGGTTTATGATATAATTAACCAGTAAAGAATCTGTAGATATCAGTACTTTTTATCTAAAAGTGATAGTTAAGAAAGGAGTAACATATGAGACAGCTTGCGCAGGAAATTGATACTTTTTTGAATGAGGTTATCTTGAAGTCTGAAAATCAGCATGAAATTCTAATAGGTCATTGCACTAGTGAGGTGGCTCTGACCAATACCCAGGAGCATATCCTCATGCTTTTGTCAGAGGAATCTTTAACAAATTCAGAATTGGCACGTCGTCTCAATGTCAGTCAGGCGGCAGTTACCAAGGCCATTAAGTCTTTGGTCAAGGAAGGAATGTTGGAGACATCCAAGGATCCTAAGGATGCGCGTGTGATTTTTTATCAGTTGACTGACTTGGCTCGTCCAATCGCTGAGGAGCACCATCATCACCATGAGCATACACTTTTAACCTATGAAGAAGTGGCGACTCAGTTTACTCCAAATGAACAAAAAGTGATCCAGCGGTTTTTGACTGCTTTAGTAGGAGAAATCAAATAATGAGATATATTACGGTAGAGGATTTATCCTTCTATTATGATAAGGAGCCCGTTCTTGAACATATCAATTATAGTGTTGATAGTGGGGAATTTGTTACCTTGACGGGGGAAAATGGAGCGGCTAAGACGACACTCATCAAAGCCAGTCTTGGAATTCTCCAACCACGCATTGGTAAGGTAACCATTTCAAAGACAAATACGCAGGGTAAGAAATTGAGAATGGCCTATCTTCCCCAGCAGATTGCTAGTTTTAATGCAGGTTTTCCAAGTACGGTTTATGAATTTGTCAAGTCGGGTCGCTATCCTCGAAAAGGCTGGTTCCGTCGCTTGAATGCTCATGATGAGGAGCATATCAAGGCTAGTCTGGACTCAGTTGGCATGTGGGAACACAGAGACAAACGCTTGGGTTCTCTATCTGGAGGACAAAAGCAGCGAGCGGTGATTGCGCGTATGTTTGCTTCGGATCCAGATGTGTTTATCCTAGATGAGCCGACAACGGGGATGGATGCAGGAAGTAAAAACGAATTTTACGAACTCATGCACCACAGCGCCCATCATCATGGCAAGGCTGTTTTGATGATTACTCATGACCCTGAAGAAGTTAAGGACTATGCGGACCGCAATATTCATCTAGTTCGTAACCAAGATTCGCCATGGCGTTGTTTCAACGTTCATGAGAATGATCAGGAGGTGGGCCATGCTTAGTTTATTATCTTATGACTTTATGCAGCGTGCCTTTCTGGCTGTTATTGCCATGAGTCTTTTCTCGCCAGTTCTTGGAACCTTCCTTATCTTGCGTCGTCAAAGTTTGATGAGTGATACCCTCAGCCACGTCTCGCTTTCAGGTGTAGCCTTTGGTCTGGTACTAGGGATTTCTCCGACTATTTCCACTATTGCCATTGTCTTGATTGCGGCTGTCTTCCTGGAGTATCTCCGTACGGTTTACAAGAGCTTTATGGAAATCGGGACAGCTATCCTCATGTCAACAGGTCTGGCTGTTTCTCTGATTGTCATGAGCAAGGGTAAAAGCTCTAGCTCAATGAGTTTGGACCAGTATCTTTTTGGTTCAATCGTGACTATCAGTGAAGAGCAGGTTATTTCCCTCTTTGTCATTGCGGCGGTTGTTTTGATTTTGACCTTCCTCTTCCTTCGTCCGATGTACATTTTGACCTTTGATGAGGATACGGCCTTTGTGGATGGCTTGCCAGTTCGTACCATGTCCATTCTTTTTAACATGGTGACAGGGGTGGCCATTGCCCTTATGATTCCTGCTGCGGGAGCTCTTTTGGTATCGACTATCATGGTCTTACCAGCTAGTATTGCCCTTCGTCTGGGGAAAAACTTTAAATCGGTTATGCTGCTTGCCAGTGCTATTGGATTTTTGGGAATGGTAGCAGGACTTTACATTTCCTACTATGCAGAAACACCTGCAAGTGCAAGTATTACCATTATTTTTGTAACTGTCTTTTTACTCATTAGTTTAGTAAGACGTTTTATCAAATAGGAGACTAACGTGAAAAAAATTAGCTTATTGATAGCCAGTCTATGTGCCTTGTTTTTAGTGGCTTGTTCCAATCAAAAGCAGGCAGATGGAAAACTCAATATTGTGACAACCTTTTACCCTGTCTATGAATTTACCAAGCAAGTCGCAGGAGATACGGCTAATGTAGAACTCCTAATCGGTGCTGGTACAGAACCCCATGAATATGAACCCGTCTGCCAAGGCAGTTGCCAAAATCCAAGACGCAGATACCTTCGTTTATGAAAATGAAAACATGGAAACATGGGTTCCCTAAATTGCTAGATACCTTTGGATAAGAAAAAGGTCAAAACCATCAAGGCGACAGGCGATATGTTGCTCTTTGCCAGGTGGTGAGGAAGAAGAGGGAGACCATGACCATGGAGAAGAAGGCCATCACCATGAGTACGATCCCCATGTTTGGTTATCACCAGTTCGTGCCATTAAACTAGTAGAGCACATCCGTGACAGTTTGTCAGCAGACTATCCTGATAAAAAAGAGACCTTTGAGAAGAATGCTGCTGCCTATATCGAAAAATTGCAAGCCTTGGATAAGGCGTATGCAGAAGGTTTGTCTCAAGCCAAACAAAAGAGCTTTGTGACTCAACACGCAGCCTTTAACTATCTGGCCTTGGACTATGGACTCAAACAAGTCGCAATCTCAGGCCTTTCTCCAGATGCAGAGCCATCAGCAGCTCGCTTGGCAGAATTGACAGAGTACGTCAAGAAAAATAAAATCGCCTATATCTACTTTGAAGAAAATGCCTCACAGGCCCTTGCTAACACACTTTCAAAAGAGGCAGGTGTCAAAACAGATGTCCTCAATCCTTTAGAAAGTCTGACAGAAGAGGACACCAAGGCTGGCGAAAACTACATTTCCGTGATGGAGAAAAACCTCAAGGCTCTGAAACAAACAACGGACCAAGAAGGCCCAGCAATTGAGCCTGAAAAGGCAGAGGATACCAAGACAGTTCAAAATGGTTACTTTGAGGATGCAGCTGTCAAGGACCGCACCTTGAGTGACTATGCAGGTAACTGGCAATCAGTTTATCCTTTCCTTGAAGATGGTACGTTTGATCAAGTCTTTGACTACAAGGCTAAGTTGACTGGTAAGATGACTCAGGCTGAGTACAAGGCCTACTATACAAAAGGCTATCAGACAGATGTGACTAAGATTAATATCACTGATAACACTATGGAATTTGTTCAAGGTGGACAAAGTAAGAAATTCACCTACAAGTATGTTGGTAAGAAAATCTTAACTTACAAGAAAGGCAATCGTGGCGTGCGTTTCCTCTTTGAAGCGACAGATGCGGATGCTGGACAATTCAAGTATGTTCAGTTTAGTGACCACAATATCGCCCCAGTGAAGGCAGAACATTTCCATATCTTCTTTGGAAGCACAAGCCAAGAAGCCCTCTTTGAAGAAATGGATAACTGGCCAACCTACTACCCAGATAATCTATCTGGCCAAGAAATTGCCCAAGAAATGTTGGCGCATTGATGAGAAACCGACTAGTTCATAGGAGCTAGTCGGTTTTTGGGTACTAGATGGCTAACTTCATTATAGACCTTTCAGATACCTAAGGAATTTTAAACAATGAATAAAATTCTTGAGATATCGGGGATAGGCAAAAAGTCTTTAAAATCAGAAAACGTATAGTATCAGATTTATAAAATCTTGATGTTATATCAATCATAAAAAGTGGATAGGAAAGTTTTTCTGATTATCAGAATTCCTTCCTATCCACTTTTTTTGAAGATTGTAGTTAGCTTTATTTTATATAGAATCAGCTTATTTGTCAAAACCTTGCAAGGCTTTTTGGCGTTCTTCTACTTGACCTTTAGCATCTAGTTTATTACCAGCGTATACAGCTGATTCCCATGATCCGTACATTGGATTTGGGAAGATGATGAATTTTTCACCGAATTCTTTTTGCAATTCTTCAAGTTGTTTATCACGGTCAGATTCAGAAGTCTTAGAAAAATCTGCAAAGTCTACGAGGTTATCACCAAATAATAAGATAAGGTTTGTTTTTTCTTGAACTTTTTGGCGACGACCCTCTTTGGATTTTACACCGCTTTCTAAGAACATGAGATGATCACGTCCTTGAACAGGAATTCCTTCACTTTCAAGATTTTTAATGGTAGCATCTACTTGATTAGCTGAGCGGTCAGAAATATAGTAGATTTGGACACCGTTTTGGTCAGCAAACTGAAGAAAATCTTTGGCACCTGGGACGGCTTTTGCTGCAGCTTTTTGAACCCAAACATCCCAATTTTCGGGTGTGAATGCTGTACCATCTTTGACATTTTGTACTTGATAAGGGCTATTATCTAGGACAGTTTCATCCAAGTCTAAAACGATAGAGTAAGGTTTGTCTGATTCTGTTTTGAGCAATTCCTTTAGGTGATTTGTTGCAACGTTATAACCCTGTATGTATAAAGCTTTAGTTTCAGCTGATTTTTGATACCAAAGGGTTGACATAGTGTTTTCTCTCGACCGTAGTTGGTCATATGTCATTGTAATTTGATTATCAGATGAGCTATTATTGCTTGTCTGTGTTTCTGTGGATTTTGTGGCACAACTAGCCAATAAGACGACAGAAGCAAGTGCAGAAAGGATTGTAACAGTAGTTTTTGCTGTTTTCATGAAATATCTCCTATTTATTAATTTCAATCACTAGTATAGCACGAGGGAAAAGTTAAGGCAAGTTATTCTCTGAATATGGATGAAGATTCTATAGAAGATAATGTAATGAAAAAAGCTATTACTAACTTGAAATGTAGTTTCACCTCTAATTATTGACATTTCAGGAAAAATCGCAGTAAAAACTGCACAGCCTTCTTTAAATGTGCTATAATACAGGAAAAATAATAATGGAGGTCACGATAATGGCAACATTTTTGATGATTTTTGTGGTGGTTTGTGTGCTCCTATTGGTGATAGTCACACTGAGTACAGTTTATGTGGTTCGTCAGCAGTCGGTGGCGATTATTGAACGCTTTGGGAAATACCAAAAGGTTGCCAATAGCGGTATTCATATTCGCTTGCCTTTTGGAATTGACTCGATTGCAGCGCGGATTCAGTTGCGCTTGTTGCAAAGTGATATTGTGGTTGAGACTAAGACCAAGGACAATGTGTTCGTTATGATGAATGTGGCGACCCAGTACCGTGTCAACGAGCAGAGCGTGACAGATGCTTACTATAAACTCATGCGTCCAGAATCTCAGATTAAATCTTATATCGAAGATGCTCTTCGCTCTTCTGTTCCCAAATTAACCTTGGATGAATTGTTTGAGAAAAAAGATGAGATTGCCCTTGAAGTTCAACATCAAGTAGCAGAAGAAATGACTACTTACGGTTATATTATTGTGAAAACTTTGATTACTAAGGTCGAACCAGATGCAGAAGTCAAGCAATCCATGAATGAAATCAATGCGGCGCAACGTAAGCGGGTCGCAGCGCAAGAATTAGCGGAAGCTGACAAGATTAAAATCGTCACTGCAGCTGAAGCCGAAGCAGAAAAAGACCGCCTTCATGGTGTGGGGATTGCCCAACAACGTAAGGCGATTGTGGATGGATTGGCAGAGTCTATCACAGAACTCAAGGAAGCCAATGTTGGCATGACAGAAGAACAAATCATGTCTATTCTCTTGACCAACCAGTATTTGGATACTTTGAATACCTTTGCCTCTAAAGGAAATCAAACCATCTTTTTACCAAATACGCCAAATGGTGTGGATGATATCCGTACACAAATCTTGTCAGCCCTCCGTGCTGAGAAGAAATAATAGACTAAAGAGCTTGGCAACAGGCTCTTTTTTAGTGATCGTGAGAGATAAATCTTAGCTTAAATAAGACTATTCACAAAAGTTACTAACAGGTTGTGGATAAGTGTGGATAACTTCTGATTATTTTAGAGATAATTCTTATTGGTATGACCAATTTAGTAACTTTTGAGGATTACAAAGTAGTTTTAATTGCTGCAACTCAAGAGTTAAGCACAGCTTGGGATAGTTGTTCACAGATTGTGGATAACCTTGGGGATTGCAGATTTTTTTATTATTTAGCGATGACTTGGCAACCAGCTAAGTGTAAAGGTTAGTTGTTCAACAGGCTCTTTTGCATTGCATTTGTTAAGAAAAAGCAAAGAACATTGATATACATTTGATACTCAATGAGAAAATCAAAGAGCAAACTAGGAAGCTAGCTGCAGGCTGTACTTGAGTACAGTGTAAGCGAGCTGACGTGGTTTGAATTTGATTTTTGAAGAGTATTAAATAAAAATTATTGTATGTTGTCCCCTTAATTTGGAGTGATAAAGGAATAACTAGAGAAAGATTTGTGAATACAAACTATTTCTGATATACTAAATATACAGTACTAATGAATGATAGGATATGGGATGAAAGAATTTCAATTTGAGAGAAAGCAGCGTTTTTCTTGAGAAAAATATACAGGGAGCTTGTTCGGTCTTGCTAGAACGAGTTTATTTTTGCTGGTATGGGGGCTCAACCCGTACAGGCTACAGAAACGACTTCAACACTAATTTCAAGTCATTACTTGGATGAGCAGGATTTACCTGAAAAGTTGGAAATCTGAGTTGCAATGGTTTGAAGAAAAGTAAGATTGAGGTAAAAGAGGGAAAAGAATACTATTTTTGTCTATCGAAAAATTGGCTACAAGATTACCAGAAACAGGTCTGTTTTCTAATGATGAGATGTTTATCTTGGGAGCAGGATTATTATTGCTTTCCTTCACTTTAATCAAGAGAAAAAGGAGCGTCTTACTTCCTTGGAGCGTCTTTGCTGTTGGTGGTTTGGGAGTATCCATCTCTTGCTTTAGAAAATCTCGAGAATTGCAACCAGCCCTTGTTAAGAGAGTAGAAGGTCAGTTTTTACCAAGTCCTGAAACAGTCCAAGGATATAAATTTACGGGATATTATTTGGTAAGAGATAGTGCTAGTAAGGAACTTTTCTGTTGATAAGGTAGAGTCGCCAGCATTATCTCAAAAGGAGGAAAGTTCAGAATTTCAGTCTAAGAGGATTGTACCACAGACTACATCTCATTTTAGCTCGACTAAAGATCTTGTGCAATATCCTCAACCATCTTACTCTGTTGAGCCTGTTTTAAATCCAACTCCTGAAAAAGTATGAGTATTGAGTCTAAAAAGGTATCAGATGAAGGAATGAAAACTGTTACTGAAGACAAGCCAGAACTGGAAGTTAGGATAGGGAGAGTAGAGTTTGAAACTCAATTTCAGTCTGACCCAACTCTGGCTAAGGGAGAAAAAAGAATTTCTAAGAAGGTGCAAAGGGACAAGAACGAATCTTAACAGAAGTAAGGGTTGTCGATGGTATTGTTACGCGAAATGAAGTAGGAGAGAAGTGCTTCGTGAACCAGTTGCTCAGGTGATTTTGGTCGGGACAAAAGAGAAGGAACCTCAAGAAAATGGTATAAGCCCTAGCCCTCGAAGTCCAAAATCCACCTCTCCGTCTTATGAGGGCGGTGTTTCGGTGAGTCCTCAGTGAACCACCTCTCCGTCTTATGAGTGGCGGTGCCGGTGAGTCTCAGTAGAACCACCCTTCCAGTCTTATGAGGGCGGTGTTTCCCGGTGAGTCCTTGTGGAACCACCCTTCCCTCTTATGAAAGCAGTGTTTCCGGTGAATCCTTGGTGAGCCGTCCCTTCCATCTTATGAAGGTGGTGTTTCTGGCGAATCCTTGGTGGAACCGTCCCTTCCATCTTATGAAGGTGGTGTTTCTGGCGAATCCTTGGTAGAACCAGCGCTTCCGTCTTATGAAGGCGGTGTTTCCGGTGAGCCTCGGGTGAGCCATCTCTTCCGTCTTATGAGGGCGGTGTTTCTGGTGAATCTTGGTGGAACCGTCCTTCCTTCTTATGAGGGTGGTGTTTCCGGCGATCCTTCGGTAGAGCCATCTCTTCCGTCTTATGAAGGTGGCGTTTCCGGTGAGCCTGAGATACAGGAGGCTCTCCCAGAGTACAAAGAAGACACTCAACTTCCTCAGACCAAAGTGGAGACCAAAGCTGTTCCTTATGAAACCGTTTATGAAAAGAATGAGAAACTAGACCACGGCGTTACAAGAGTAAAAATTCCGGGTGTTGAGGGACAAGAACAAGTTACTACTACCTATACTAAAGATCAAGCAAGTGGAAATATTTCTGAGAATAAAACTGTCAAAATAGTAGCTAACAAAGTTGATCAAGTTGTAGAAGTTGGAACTAAACCGAGTGTTGAAACTACTGTCCTATCTCATAAAACGATTTACCAAGTGAATCCTGCTTTGGAGTTCAGACGACAGGAAGTAGCGGTTGCAGGGCATGATGGTTCGGTGGAAACTAGGACGACTTATCAACTAGACAAGGCAACAGGTCAGGTGACGGTATCTGATACTACTAGACAAGTAAATTCAGCAGTCGATAAAGTGATTCAAGTTGGTAATGTGGAAAAAGTAATACAACCGATTGCTGTTACTGAGGAGCGAAGAGAGGATTTGTCACTTCTAAAAATATAGAAAAAGGTAGCCTCTGAAGGAGAAGTTGGTGAGAATACACTTACCAGAACATACGCTATCAATGAACAAACTGGTGAATTGGTTAATTCTCAAGAAACGAGTCAACAACAAAAACTAATGAAACCGAGAGTTGTTTTTAGTTGGTAGTCAGGAGGATAAACCACACTTACTTCCGGCTAATAGTGAGAGAGAAGATGCTGTGGATGTGTCTGCTCTGACCACAAGCGTGAGATCAGTAGATTTCTTACATGACAGTAAACTAAAAGCACAGTTAGAGCCTACCGTGATCCTCGAGATATTATAACAAAGAGAATTGCGCTCAGAAAAACACACCCAAATATCACTGACCAAGAAGTCAAAGATATGTTGGTGCACAGAGTATCTTCAAAAACTCGTCAATTCAAGAAAGCTTTGATCAGACGAAGACGCAAGCTGAGTCAAGTTTCAAAAAGATAGCCTCGCATACATTGGGAATTATAGGAGATACCCCTAAAAATCGCAGCAAGGTCAAACAAGAGCTTGAGCAATACAAAGAGCAGATTTTGTTGGGACTGTCTTTATATCAATCGTTTTTATAATATTCAATTTGGGGACACGAATATTCGTGATATTCTGGCCTTTAATCCAAGCTCATTTGGCAATAAGACAATGACCGCCTTGGATAGTTTGAAAAAATTAGGATCCATGTCTTATGAAGAGATGAAATTGACCAATAGTCCTCAAACATTTACAAAGTATTTATCTACTATTACAGGTAAGGCTAGTTTGAAGGAATTTTTAGACAGCAATCGCCAACTCTTTACGTCAGATGATGCGGATACTTGGCTTAAAAAATCTAGCCAAGCTATGATTGTTGAAAAATCATCTAAGGAAAATCTTTCATCGCATGTCGGGTTGTATAGCAAGTTGACAGCTGGGGAAAAGGATCCTCGTAAACAAGAGGCCAATATGGCTGCTATTTTGGGACTTTTGAATGTGAAAGAACCAAATGTTTACGTGATTAGCAATATGGCGACGATTACCTATGGTAATATTGGTTCCTATATAGATACTTCTCTTTCCCAGTCTAATCCAACTAAGTACCAGGCTGAGCTTGCTAGAGTCAAGTCTTTAATTGAAAAGGCGGCTGTACAACAAGCCAACTATGTTGATACTCTTTATCGTATAACAAAACCAGAAAATCGTGATAAGTTGCTGACAAATCGCTTGATTATTGATACGATGAAGAAATATACAAGCAATCCGAATGCCCAGATTGATAGCACTTGGTCATCAGCTGCTGGTAATGGAGCTGATAAGGGAGTCGACCAATTTATGACTCCTATGAATTACTATTCTCCAGTAAGTAAGGTGGGAGCTGAGGCCAATGGATTAGGTGTCCGTTACTTTATAGATAGGGTTCTGGATGATAGAGGTTCAGCGACTTATTCTCATGAAATGACGCACTTACTAGATAGAACGGTCTTGTTTAATAATCACGGTCGTCGAGATGGTACAGCGGCAGAGTTTTTATGCGCGTGGTATTTTTGAAAACTCCTATAATCCAGAAAAGGATACTTATTTCAATCTCAACTTTGTATATGATGAGAGTGATAAGAATGGATTTTACAATAGAACACCTGATCGATTTAAAACAGCAGAAGATTTGCAATCTTATCATGAAGGAAGTTTTTGATGTCCTTTTATACTCTAGATTACCTAGAAGCTGAGGCAAGTAAAAGGCTTATCTGCAGAAGACAAGATGAGTTATTTCAAAAATAATGCCGATTCCTTCAACAGGTTCTAGAACTTGGGTAGATTACCGTAATACAGCAGTTAAACCAACTCATAAGAGTGAGGAGATTCAAGCTCTGACCTTAGAAGATGCCAAAAATTGACAGATATTGATAGCTCTGATTGACAATCATATCCTGGTCAATCGTTATATCATTACTGGTTTTTGGATAAAGGTAAGATTGCAGCAAATGGTTACTATACTGTTGATATGTTTGATACCATTTATGGTGTTAGTCAAAATGACTCTGGTATGAGTGGGGACATCACCTTTAGAAAACAAGCCTTTTGAATTGATGGTCACTTTGGGCTACTATGAAGGATTTGTTCCTTATGTACAAATCAATATAAAAACCAAGCTGAAGCGGCAGGAAAACCATTATCTCGACAAGTATATTTTTGAAAAATTCTAGGAAAAACATATGGAGTTCAAAAAGATCAAATTAATGAACGTGTTGCAAAAATTAGATAGCCTGAAATCTATTACGATAAATTACAACGGAAAATCAGAAGTAATTGCAAGTAAAGAAAAACTACAATCACTAATGAACGAAGCTGTTTTAGCTGAACTAGCCCAGATAAAAAGCAGGAAATACCACGGCTAAAAAGTTTGAGTTTATAGAAACACCAGTGCAAAAACTGAAAAAGCGATTTATAAAGCTTATCTCAAAGATTCAGATGACTTTAGACAATCGATTTACAATAGCTAAGACAAAAAGGAACATCTCTCTGGAATGAACATTCAGAGGGTGTTTTTGGTCTTTTGAGGTTTGTATTGTTTATATGCAAATGATAGTTTGTATGAACATGGAGTGATTTTCAGACTTTTCCACAAATTATAGAATCTTTTCTGAGTATTTAGGGAGTGATGGAGGAAGTCTTGAAAGCGCTTTTTGTTTTTGTGCTATAGTCAAGTATATCGATTCGTTTTAAAGAGGAATGCTTGTATGAGAAGAGAAGAAGTTTTACGAAATCACTGGTTTTTTAGCCAAGAGGTGGGAAGGAAGAGGCCTATGGCGTCGGATTTTCAGAGGGAAATTGGCAGGCTATTCAGTGCCACACGACTGGAGTATTTACAATGATTTTTGACCAGTATTCGCTAGCGCAAAATGAGGGTGGGCAGTTAAACGGGGGTCAAGCCTGGTACCGTACGCAGTTTTACTTGGAAGAAGATGCCAGTCTTGTATCGGTGCGTTTGTTGTTTGATGGAGTTTACATGAATGCCCAAGTCTATATTAACGGGCAAGTACTGGGCTATTATCCCAATGGCTACACACCTTTTTCTTATGATATCACGCCTTATCTAAGAAATGATGGGACGGCCAACCAGCTTGCGGTTTTTGTGGAAAATAAGCAACCTAGCAGTCGTTGGTACTCTGGTAGCGGTATTTACCGAGGTAAAATTATTGATTGCAGATTCGGTGCATCTGGATTTATATGGAATTAAGATAGCAAGTCCCAAGCTAAAGGAACAAAGGCATACTTGGGTGGAAACCCAGCTTACAAGCAAGGTTTCAAATGATGGGCCTCAGTCCGTGTCGGTGTATTTGGAGCAGAGTATCTGGTATGATGGCCAACAGCTGTCAGACTGGCAGGCGACTGATTCTGTAATGATTGAGTCTGAGGACAAATATTCTTTCCAACAAGCCATATCAATTTTTCTCAACCCTTGCTTTTGGGATATTGACCATCCCTACCTTTACCAATTGAAGACTCCGCCTTTATAAAAATGGCATTTTGGTTGATGAAGAAGAGGAGACCTTTGGTTACTGCTATATGGATTGGCAAGCGGATAAGGGCTTCTTTTCTCAATGGTCGCTGTTTGAAGATTCATGAGTTTGTCTGCACCATGACTATGGAGCGCTGGGGCTGTGGAAAACAGGTCAGTTGCTGAGAGACGCTTGCGCCAGATGAAAGAATGAGGGTCAATGCGGTTCGAATCACGCATAATCCAGCCAGTAGCATCTTGCTGGATGTGGCTGCCAAAATGGGCTTACTTTATCCAAGAAGAAGCTTTTGATACCCTGGTATGGAGGCAAGAAAGAATATGATTATGGTCGCTTTTTTGAGGAAGAAGCGACTCACCCAGAAGCGAAAGCAGGCGATTTCTGGTCAGATTACGATTTGCGCACTATGATTGAGCGTGGCAACAACAATCCAGCGATTTTTATGTGGTCCTTGGGAAATGAAGTCAGCGAAGCAAATGGCGATGCTCATTCATTGAAGACTATCAAACGCTTGCTAGGAAGGGTAAAGGAGGTGGATGATAGTCGTTTTGTGACTATGGGAATGGATCAATTCCGCTTTGGCAATGGTTCTGGAGGTCATGAAAAGATTGCTGATTTGCTGGATGTGGTGGGTTTGAATTACTCAGAAGACAATATTGACGTGGATTCGCAAAAGACATCCCCGAAGTGGCGTCTTTATGGGTCTGAAAACCTCATCGGCTACACGGACGCGTGACAGCTATTTTCGCTCAGATAAGGAATGGGTTAGGGGATAATCGTCGAGTGCGGAATTTTGAACAGATCGGACTATGGCAATGATCAGGTTCCTTGGGGAAGACAGCGACAACTTCTTGGATAGCAGATAGGAATCAGCTGGACTATGCAGGTCAGTTTATCTGGACAGGAGTGGACTATATCGGTGAGCCGACTCTGGCACAATCAAAATGATACGCTGTAAAGAGTTCCTATTTTTGGGATCGTGGATACGGCAGGGATTCTAAAAATGACTATTATCTCTATCAAAGTCAGTGGTTGGACCCTAGATCAGCATCCCATGGTTCATATCTTACCCCACTGGAATTGGGAAATCCACAAGAGTTATCAACAAGTTGTGGATAAGTGTGGGATATCCCTGTTCGAGTGTATTCAAATGCTGGTTCTAGTAGAGCTATTTCTCAATGGAAAATCCCTAAGGCAGAAAGAATTTTCAGGAAAAATGGACTTCAGATGGTAGAAAATACCAAGAGAGAGCAAGTTCTGAACAACTTTTATCTCGAATGGCGTTTGGCTTATCAACCAGGAGAATTGCATGCTGGTAGCCTATGATTATCAAGGTCAGATTGTGGCAGAAGATAGGGTGGTGACTGCAGGTAAGCCAGCCAAAATCGGGTTACATGCCGAGAAAACAAAACTGGAGCCAGATGGGCAAGACCTCCTTTATCTCTATTTTGATGTATTGGACAAGGATGGAAATTGGGTACCGAGTGCTTCCAATCAGCTTCATTTTAAAATTGAAGGCCCTGCTCGTATTGTAGGTGTGGATAATGGTAGGCAGGCTAGTCGTGAACGTTACCAGGCTCAGAAAAATGGTCGGTTTAAGCGGCAAGCCTTTCATGGCAGAGGTGTCCTTTTGATTCAGAGTTTAGATCAGGCAGGTCACGTAAGAGTAAAAGCCAGTGCCAGAGGGCTAGAGCCAGCAAGTTTTGATATCTTAGTGGGAGAGGCTTTGGCTACGCAACCAGTGAGAAATAAGCGCTTATTTGAGATTCGAGTGGACAAGCAGGCCGGATTACAAGAAGGAGATTCCCCAGCTATTGGACTTTATCCACAAACTGTGGATAACCCTGTGAACAAGGTGGGGAATAGTGAAGTGATTTGGGAGACGAGTGGTAGTGCCCACGCCATTATCAAGCAGGGAGTGCTTTATTGCTTGTCTGCAGGGGACTTGGCTATTCGCGCCTTTTATCAAGGGAAGGCCTATCAAACTCATTTTCAGGTGGCAGAAAATACCTCACTAGGGCAGGCAGTTTCTGTACGATCACTTCGCTTGTATACAGCTAAGGGAACTTATCCACAGCTGCCATCTTCAGTTTTGGTGGACTATGAGTTCGGTGGTGCAAAACGAGTCAAGGTTGTTTGGGAGGCAATCTCCGAAGAAGATATAGCAAGCTTTCATAAATTTACGGTATCTGGTCATCTTGAGGGGCTGGATATAAAGGCTTCTGCTCAGGTTTGTGTCCAAGGGATTTGCGCTATTGAGCCTGAAAAGGTTTGGACGCTTGTCAAGGAAGTCCCACATTTACCAGATCGAGTCAAGCTAGTCTTATCAGATGGCAGAAGAGATACGGCCAAGGTGACTTGGGATGAACTCGAACCTCAAGTCTATGCTCAGGTAGGAGAAAGTGTGCTCACAGGACAAGTAGCGGGCTGTGAGTTGCCAGCAACAGTCACCATTCATGTGACAGATGCCAGTGTAGATGGCGAAGTTATTTCCAATCAGTGGACAGGGTCCAACCTGCCTCTGGTCTTTGCTTCCCACTCAGAGCCAAATCACCCAGCCTCTTATCTCAATGACAAGGTCATTGCTCGGAAGAAATCGACAGCCAATACTTGGATTGCCAAGTCAGAGCAAGCCAGCGTCGGTATTCTGTTTGGAGATGCAGGGATTTTAAAACCGCGATTTGTGGATAACCTGACCTTGTATTATGTTGAAAATCAAGAATATGTGGCCGTTGAGCCGACCTTTATCGATTATTATGTAGGGAATGAGCCTAGCTTTGCCTCGGACTCCCAACCATTTGGACAAGGATTCTACTCAAACAAGAGGAGAATTGGCGCCCTGTATCAGGCATCCGAAAAGTGTCAAGTGACAAGGATGAAGAGCTTCGTTTTGAATTTGATAAGGTGAAGACTTACGCCCTTCGTCTTCGATTTGAAAGTTTGACTAGTCCTCATAGCCTTAACAGAATTGCAAGTATATGCCAAAAAAAGTAAAGAAAAAGTGTAGATAGGAAGTAGTATGGTAAGAGAAATAAAACCGCATGGGCCCTTGCCTAGTCAGGCCCAGCTAGCTTATTTAGAGGATGAACTAGCAGCCTTTATCCATTTTGGGCCTAATACCTTTTATGACCAGGAATGGGGGACAGGTCAGGAGGAACCTGAACGCTTTAATCCGACCAGGTTAGATGCGCGTGAGTGGGTTCGTGTGCTCAAGGAAACGGGCTTTAGGAAGTTGAATTTTGGTGGTCAAGCACCACGATGGCTTTGTCCTCTATCCGACAGCTCACACAGATTATTCGGTCAAGGCCAGTCCTTGGAGGAATGGAGAGGGAGACTTGCTCCTTGAGGTATCCCAAGCTGCCACAGAGTTTGATATGGATATGGGGGTCTACCTATCGCCGTGGGATGCCCATAGTCCTCTCTATCATGTGGACCGAGAAGCGGACTATAATGCCTATTATCTGGCTCAGCTGAAGGAAATCTTATCAAATCCTGCCTATGGCAATGGAGGGAAATTTGCTGAGATCTGGATGGATGGTGCCAGAGGAGAGGGCGCTCAAAAGGTTAATTATGAATTTGAAAAATGGTTTGAAACCATTCGTGAGCTTCAGGGCGATTGCTTGATTTTTTTCAACAGAAGGCACCAGCATTCGCTGGATTGGCAATGAACGAGGGTACGCAGGTAATCCCCTGTGGCAAAAGGTGAATCCTGAAAAATTAGGGACAGAAGCAGAGTTGGGCTATCTTCAGCATGGGGATCCTTCAGGCACGATTTTCTCAATCGGTGAGGCAGATGTTTCCATTCGGCCGGGCTGGTTCTACCATGAAGAGCAGGATCCTAAGTCACTTGAGGAGTTGGTCGAAATCTATTTTTCACTCGGTGGGTCAAGGGAACTCCACTCTTGCTCAATATTCCGCCGAATCAAGCTGGGCTATTTGATGCAAAGGATATTGAACGCCTCTATGAATTTGCGGCCTATCGCAATGAGCTCTATAAAGAAGATTTAGCTCTGGGAGCTGAGGTATCTGGTCCAGCTCTTTCCACAAACTTTGCTTGTCGCCATTTGACAGACGGTCTTGAGACTAGTTCATGGGCAAGCGATGCAGACTTGCTCATCCAGCTAGAACTAGACTTAGGGTCACCTAAAACTTTTTGATGTAATTGAGTTAAGAGAAGATTTGAAGCTAGGCAACGAATCGCTGCTTTTTCATGTGCAAGTAGAGGTGGATGGCGTCTGGCAAGAATTTGGTAAGGGCTTTACAGTTGGTCATAAGCGCCTCCTGCGAGGTCCGCTAGTAGAGGCGAAAAAGGTGCGCGTGATGATTACAGAGTCACAGGATTTACCTGTACTGACTAATATTTCACTCTATAAAACTCCTAGCTTATCAAAAACAGAAGTTGTTCAGGGACTGGCATTTTGCAGAAAAAGTCTAGCTGTGGCAAAGGAGAGACTCTTCATTTTAAGGTTGAACGTAAAGGAAAGTAGTACTCCTTTGGAGGCTAAGATTTCGATTCAACCGGGGACAGGTGTTCATGGCGTTGCCTATCAGGATGAGATTCAATTCCTTCAATTTCAAGCTGGGAAAGCAAAAAGATTTAGCTCTACCAACTCTGCACTTTGCTGCTGATAAGACCTTAGATTTCTATCTGAATCTGACTGTTGATGGACAGCTGATTGATCAAGCTCATATTTTAGTTGGAAACGAGATAAAAATCCTCACAATTCATTTCCTTTTTCGAGATAAATAGATAGAACCATCGAATCTAACAAAATTAGATTTCAAACTATGGTATAATAGAAGGAGGAAATGGATGATTTTAAGACATCCGGGCATCAGCCCAACCAATGACTTGGTTATAAGAAAAATCTTTAGCAATCCAGAAATCACTTGTCAATTTATTCGCGATATGCTGGACTTGCCAGCCAAAAATATAACTATTTTAGAGGGAAGCACTATTCATGTCTTACCTTCCATACCTTACTCGGCGCAGGATTTCTATACCAGTATAGATGTTTTGGCGGAGTTGGACAATGGGACACAAGTAATTATTGAGATTCAGGTGCATCATCAGAATTTTTTCATCAATCGCCTGTGGGCTTACTCTCTGCAGTCAGGGTCAATCAAAAACCTTGAAAAGTTCGCCAACAAGAAGGCAATACTCACCAGAGTTATAAAACATATCGCACCAGTATACGCTATCGCAATCGTGGATAGTAACTACTTTCAAGATGATTTAGCCTTTCACAGTTTTAGTATGCGAGAGGATACGACAGGTGAGGTCTTAACCATCACAAACAATGGACAAGAAAACCATCTGGTTAAGATGGCATTCTTGGAATTAAAAAAATACAGAGAAACCAGCAAAGATGAGGTTCGCAAGCCGTGGTTGGAGTTTTTCGGGAACAAACCTTTACCCAGCAACCGAGGCGAGCCATCAGCTAGGCAGATCAACTGCTGGATCTACAAGAGCTGGTCCGAGGAGGACAGGAAAATGTTTAGTCAACTACGTATGCGCGAAGAACGTAGCCTTATTGGCGCATGACTATGCCTTGGAACAAGCTGAAGAAAAGGCTTAGAGCGTGGTCTTGAACGTGGTCGTGCAGAAGGTATTGAAACAAGGTTTAGAGCGTGGACTTGAACGAGGAAAAGTTGAAGGAAGTTTGTCTATGCTAGTAAATCTAGTACATCAAGGTCTCCTGACTTCTGAAGTTGCCAGCCATCAATTAGGCATGACCGTGGCTGAGTTTGAGGAGCTATTGAAAGACCATCATAAATAAGACCTAAAAATACAGAGAAACCAGCAAAGATAGGATTCAAGCCGTGGTTGGAGTTTTTCAGAACAAACCCTCTGCCAGCAACTCCGAGTGAGCCATCAGCTCAGGGCAGACCAACTGCTAGACTACAAGAGCTGGTCCGAGGAGGACAGGAAGATGTTTAGCCAACTACGTATGCGTGAAGAACAAGCCTTGTTAGCACAGGACTATGCCTTTGGAACAAGCTGAAGAAAAAGGCTTAGAACGTGGTCGCGCAGAAGGTATTGAACAAGGTTTAGAGCGCGGGAAAGTTGAAGGAAGGGAAGAGGGGAAACTCTTTGCCTTCTTAGACATGGTTCGCCAACATGCTTTAACTTCCGAATTTGCGAGTGAGCAATTAGGTATGACCGTCGCTGAGTTTGAGGCGTTGTTGTAATACCATCATAAATAAGATCTAAAAATACAGAGAAACCAGCAAAGACGAGGTTCGCAAGCCCTGGTTGGAGTTTTTCGGCAACAAGCCCTTTACCCAAGAACCCGAGCGAGCCATCAGCCAAGCAGACCAACTGCTAGACTACAAAAAGCTGGTCCGAGGAGGACAGGAAGATGTTTAGTCAACTACGTATGCGAGAAAGAACAGGCATTGTTAGCACAGGACTATGCCTTAGGACATGCTGAGTAGGCTTAGAACGTGATCTTGAGCGTGGTAAAGTTGAAGGAAGGAAGAAGGGAAACTTTTGGCCTTTCTGGATATGGTCGTCAAGGTCTTCTGACTTCGAGATAGCAAAGCCAGCAAGCCAGCAATTAGGCATGAGCGTCGCTGAGTTTGGAGGCCTTGTTGTAAGTAGAAAACGATGACATGTTACCGAGAATGATGGTAGCATGTTTTATTTTTGGTTCATATGTTTTACGAGATAACTTTTTCTTATGCAGTGTAAGAATAGTTTATTTCACCCCTCAAACCTATTTATTTTCACTAATCCTATATAGAATACGCTATCTTTGTGAATGGAATTAAAATAAAAGCAAATTCATTATAAAATATGTAAATGTTTATTTATAAAAACGACATACCAATCCAATTTTATATGAAAAATTCCTAATTTTGCAAAAACTTTTTAAAATTTTTGGAAAATTTTAAATTAAATCATTTGTATATATATTGAAAATAAGATAAAATGTGAGATTGTAGATCTCTACATACAGGTGTCATGTGAAAATCAAATTAATTAACCTTACAAAAGGAGAAAGAAAATAATGGAAACAAAACCATCTATGAGTCGTGTTGAACGTCTGCACCGTGAGAAGGTCACCGTTACTCAATCCGTAAATATAGTAGGGCGGCTAGTGTAGCTGTCGCTCGCTCTTTTCATGTTCTTAGGAATGGTGCTGTATCTGTTCAAGCGGATCAAATCCAACCTGTCCAACCTGGAACACAGCTGCTGCGCCAGCAACTCCAACTTTGGACAAGACCCAACTTGAAAAAGCTACATTTCAGAAATTGAGACAAAACTTTCTAACGGTTCTTACGATAACAAAACGGGAAGAAAGTGTTGCAGTATTAAAAAGCTGAACTAGAATCTGCAAAAGCTACATTAGCGAACGCAACTACTCAAGACTGAACTAAAGACAGCTTACAGCAAACTTAGTCACTACAGCTAACTCTAAATTAAAAACAAACCTGTAGAGAAAAAGAAACTCCAGCAGTGAGATACAACTGAAGGCAAAGAAACTGTAGGTAAAAAGCAGAAAACACTCGAGAAAAACCCAGAATCTAACTCAATCGAAAATACCGGTTCAAAAGACGAACGTAATGGGAAACCGATGGATAAAAGATAATGCGTTTAGAGCTGAGACAACTGAAACTCAAGGTAATTTTACTTATTCTATGGAGTATTCTACATGGAAAAAGAAATTTACCTTTATAATGAATGAAAACGCAAGATGTCAATATTACAGTTAACTCAACAGCCGGAAAAATCAAAAAGAGCAACAGTTAAAGCTGGAAGTGGTCAGTTCACCTAAAAGAGAAAAGTGATGCAGCGATAGCTTATGCGAAAAGGTCAAAAGCTCAACTAAGCCTGAGGAAGAAGAAGTTGAACGAGATGATTTATGGTTGGAGTTATCATCAACAATCACTGAAACTCAAGGTCCAGTAACAATTAAAAATCACTGGTAAACCAAATGATACTTCAAAGGGCTCAAACCTTACACAAAACTGAAAGATCAACGAAGCAGTATTGGGAGCAAGATATCTAGAACTTGAAGATTCTACTGGGGCTAAAACTGCCTGAGGTAGGACTCCATCGTCTCCTGGTTATTTCAATTTAGTTGTTAAATCTCAAACATATAAATACGATATTCAACCAGTAGCAGAGGGGGATAAAGTTTCTGTTGCAGATATCAACAACTTAACTCCAACTGATATTACCAAACATCAAAGAGAAAATCAAGATTCAATATTCTGATAAAAGCAACGACAGAAGATGCTCGACTAGCTTCTAAAAAGGAGAAGTCTAGCAGATAGATCTACAGTGGTGAAAGAAAGTCGCTGTTGCAAAATGGAACAGTTACTGTTACCTATAATGACGATTCAGTAGATACTACTCCAGTTGCAAAATGTAGCACGTGCCAACCCAGCACCAACAGTAGAACTTCCATATTCAAATGCTGACAAACGTCAAATCTATGTTTACACAGGTGAAAATACTGACTTAACATTCACAGGTAAAGATGAAACAACAGTTAAAAACTTATACCTACGTGGACCAGGTGGTATTGGAAGTGATAACACTGCAGGTTATGGATTTACAACAGGTAAGATTGATAACGATGTAGTTACAAATGGCGAAGGAACAGTATCTGCTGATAAGAGAACAGCAACTATCAAGATGACAGGTGTTACAACTCTTAAAGCTCCAAACCAATGGACAAGTTTCATCGTGGCTCAAGATAATGATGACGCCAGCTCAATGCCACCAGATCAAAACTTTCGATGCTCAACTGAGTAATGTGCAGAAGCGTCAGCAAAAGACCAGGATACGTTCAATTCGTTGTTAAATCTCAAACAGATAAGTACGATATCAAGGCTCCAACAGAAAAAGTTACAGTAGCAGATCCAGCTAACGTAACAGATGAAGAGTTCGATACAATCAAAGCAAAATTAAAACTTGAGTACAATAAGTCTAATGACGATGCGAAATATCTCAAAAGATGCTCGATGTTGCAGGATCAAAATTCTAAAATTGCTCAAATCAGTAAAAAAGATGCTAAAGGAAATCTTGTAGTAACATATACAGATGGTTCAAAAGACACAAGACCATTATCAGACTTTATAAATAAAGCGCCAACAGTAGAACTTCCATACTCAAATGCAGACAAACGTCAAATCTATGTTTACACCCGGTGAAAAATACTGACTTAACATTCACAGGTAAAGACGAGTAAGCAGTTAAAAACTTATACCTACGTGGACCAGGGGATGTTGGACTGAGCTAATGCTGAGGACTATGGATTCACAGATAGGAGCGGTATCTGATAGTGCGGTTTCGAAAGGAGAAGGAACAGTATCTGCTGACAAGAGAACAGCAACTATCAAGATGACAGGTGTTACAACTCTTAAAGCTCCAAACCAATGGACAAGTTTCATTGAAGCTAAAGATAGTGATGATGCTAAATCTATGACAGGTGCAGACTACAATGCTACAACTGATGACGCAGAACGTCAACAAAAACCAGGATATGTCTAATCTGTTGTTAAAAACCAAACATCTAAAGTATGATCATTGCGCTCCAACAGAAAAAGTTGCTTGTAACAGATCCAGCTAACGTAACAGAAGCAGAATTAGAGAAAATCAAAGAAAAACTACAAATTGAGTACATTTAATAACAATGATGATGCTAACTTAGCTGACAGGTAAAAACTGTAGATGCTGAAGATGCTAAGACTAAGATTGCCTCTAGTAACAAAAAGATGCTAAAGGAAATCTTGTAGTAACATACACAGACGGTTCAAAAGACACAAGACCATTATCAGAGTTTGTAACTTTTGGACAAACAACCAGCTATCGATGAGGTTAATAAAGCAGCTGAGAAGCAAACTGATGCTATTAATAAAACTCCAAATGCTACTGATGAAGAAAAACAAGCTGCAATTGACAAAGTAAATGCTGATAAGAAAAAGCTCTTGATGAAATCGCAAAACCTGAAGTTACAACAAAAGATGCTCTTGATAAAGCTCAAGCAGCAGGAACTGGTGCAATCGCAAAAGATAACCCAGTAGTAGCTAAAAAGATGAAGCTAAACAAGCAATTGACGATGCATTGACAGCTAAAACAAAGAAATCGATGATCGCATAGATTTAACTCCAGAAGAGAAAACTAAAGCGAAAGAAGTAGCAAAAGCGCAAGCAGATGCAGCAAAAGCTGCAGTTGATAATGCAACTACAAATGCAGCAGTTGATAAAGCTAAAGCAGATGGAACTACAGCAGTTGCAAATGTAACTCCAGTAGCGAAAAAGCAGCTAAGAAAGCAGTGCGAGAAAGCATTAGAAGATAAAAATAGTGAAATTGATAGCGTCACAGACTTAGCTGATGAAGAAAAACAGCAGCTAAGAATGAAGGAAGACAAAGCTGATGCACAAAGTAGCGAAAATCATCGAGCAACCTGATGCAGCAACTACACCAACAGCAGCTAAAACAGCTCAAGATGCAGTAGATGCAGCTAAGACAACAGGTGTAGATGAAGTTACTGCAGTTAATCCAGTAGCAGTTAAGAAACCAGCAGCTAAGAAAGCCATTGACGATGCACTTAAAAGCTAAAGAAGCAGCAATTGACGCTCGTCCAGATTTAACTGATGCCGAGAAGAAAGCCGCTAAAGATGCCGCTAAAGCAGCCGCTGATAAAGCTAAAGCAGCAGTCGATGCAGCAACAACAGATGCAGCAGTAGACACAGCTAAAGGAACTGGTACAGGTGATATTGCGAAAGTTAACCAGTAGCCAAAGAAGCAGCTAAGAAGGCAGTAGCAGATGAATTAGCTAAGAAAGAAGCAGCCATTGATGCTCGTCCAGACTTAACTGACGAAGAAAAAGATGCCGCTAAGAAAGATGCGCAAGCAAAAGCTAAAGCAGCAACAGACGCAATTAACACACAGCCATCTAACGCAGAAACACCAGAAAAAGCGGCAGAAGCTCAAAAAGCAGTAGACGCAGCTAAGAAAACAGGTGTAGATGAAGTTGCAGCTGTAAATCCAGAAGCAGTTAAGAAACCAGCAGCTAAGAAAGCTATTGACGATGCACTAAAGCTAAAAGAAGCAGCAATTGACGCTCGTCCAGATTTAACTGATGCCGAGAAGAAAGCCGCTAAGGATGGTGCTAAAGCAGCCGCTGATAAAGCTAAAGAAGCAGTCGATGCAGCACCAACAGATGCAGCAGTAGACGGCAGCGCAAAGGAACTGGGTACAGGTGACATTGCGAAAGTTAACCCAGTAGCAGAAGCAGCAGCCAAGAGGCAGTAGCAGATGAATCTAAGAAAGAAGCAGCCATTGATGCTCGTCCAGACTTAACTGACGAAGAAAAAGATGCCGCCAGAAGATGCGCACAGCTAAAGCAGCAACAGACGCAATTAACACGCAGCCATCTAACGCAGAAACACCAGAAAAGCAGCAGAAAGTCAGAAAAGCGAGACGCAGCTAAGAAAACAGGTGTAGATGAAGCTGCAGCTGTAAACCAGGCAGTTGTTAAGAAACCAGCAGCTAAGAAAGCCATTGACGATGCACTAAAGCTAAAGAAGCAGCAATTGACGCTCGTCCAGATTTAACTGATGCCGAGAAGAAAGCCGCTAAAGATGAAGCTAAAGCAGCCGCTGATAAAGCTAAAGCAGCAGTCGATGCAGCACCAACAGATGCAGCAGTAGGACGCAGCTAAAGGAACTGGTACAGGTGACATTGCGAAAGTTAACCCAGTAGCCAAAGAGCAGCTAAGAAGGCAGTAGATGAATTAGCAGAAAAAGAAAAAGCAATCGACGCTCGTCCAGACTTAACTGACGAAGAAAAAGATGCTGCTAAGAAAGATGCGTACAAAAAGCTAAAGAACAACAGATGCAATCGATGCTCAACCATCTATCGCAGAAACACCAGAAAAAGCAGCAGAAGCTCAAAAAGCAGTCGATGGTCAAAAGATAAAGGTGTAGCAGATGTTAAAGCTGTAACCAGAAGCAGTTAAGAAACCAGCAGCTAAGAAAGCCATTGACGATGCGACTTAAAGCTAAAGAAGCAGCAATTGACGTCGTCCAGATTTAACTGATGCCGAGAAGAAAGCCGCTAAAGATGCAGCCAGCAGCCGCTGATAAAGCTAAAGAAAGCAGTCGATGCAGCACCAACAGATGCAGCAGTGGACGCAGCTAAAGGAACTGGTACAGGTGACATTGCGAAGTTAGCCCAGTAGCCAAAGAAGCGGCTAAGAAGCGGTAGCAGATGAATTGGCTAAGAAAGAAGCGACATCGATGCTCGTCCAGACTTAACTGACGAAGAAAAGCAGCGGCTAAAGGAAGAAGCTCAAGCTAAAGCGAAAGAAGCAACAGATGCAATTGATGTTCAACCAGCTAATGCAGAAACACCAGAAAAAGCAGCAGCAATGCAGCAGTAGATGGTGCTAAGAAATCAGGTGTAGATGAAGTTGCAGCTGTAAATCCAGAAGCTAAAGCTAAACCAGCAGCTAAGAAAGCAATCGAAGATAAATTAGCAAAACAATTGGAAGATATTGCTAATACTCCAGATGCTACTGATGAAGAGAGAAAGTTGCAGCAGATGCAGCTAAAGCTCTAGCAGAAGAAGCTAAGGAAGAAATCGATCAAAAGCTGGAACAGATGCAGAAGTTAAGCAACTTCAAGAAGCAGCTGAAGTGAAAATTGAAAATATGTACCAGTTGAAGAAGATAAACCAAATGCTCGTAAAGCAATTGATGAAGAAGCAACAGCTAAGAAAGCAGAAATCGATGCGCGTAACGATCTAACTCCTGAAGCTAAAGCTAAATTAAAAGCTAAAGTAGATAAAGCTGCGGAAAAATCTAAAGCAGCAATTGATGCAGTAAGTAGTGTAGACGATGTTAATACAATAGAAGAAGCTGATAAGGGCGACTAAAAGCAATTGGAAGTAAACAGACCAATAGTATTAGTAAAAGATCCAGGTGCATTAACAGATGAAGAAAAAGCTGAAAAATCTTAGAAGAAGTTAAGAAAGTTAACCCAACAGCTAAAGAAGTTCAGCAGATGAAAGATGGAAACATCGAAGTAACAACAGAAGCTGGCGATAGGAATTATCAATCCGACAAAAATTAGTGAAAAACTGAGGACCAATTAGATAACGGTAAGGTGGATGACATTAACAAACCACTTGATAAAGTTATCGTAAAAGATCATCGAACTTAACTGACTAGAAAGCTGAATTGTTGCTAAGTTGAAAGAGGTAAATCCAGATGCTATCGTAACAATCAATGAAGATGGAATTTTCTGTTTCTACTCCAGATGGTAAAAACTGCAGCAATTCCAGCATCAGGAATTAGTAAGAACTAAAGAAGATACTTCTAACCCAGATGCAGGAAATAAGTAAGGTGTTAAACCAGCAGACAAAGTAGCCGGTGAAACAAATGATCCGGTCGACAGCTAAAGTAGAAGAAAACAGAGAGTAAACCCGAGAAACTAAATCTGTTAAATTTGATGAAGATGGTAATGCGACATGATTACACTGAAAGATGGAACTACGCGACGTCCCATCAGAAGTATCATTCAAATCGAAGTAGATGCAACTAGCCAAATGCGGGTAACGACATCGTTAAACCAGCAGATGAGACAGTAGTAACAAATCCAGAAAAACTTACAGACGCTGAGAAGAAAGCGATCGAATGAAAGAGATTAAAGCGTAAATCCAGATGCAACAGTGGTTGTAGACGATAGCGAAATGCGACTTGAGTCACAACTCCAGAAGGCAAGACAGCTGTAATTCCAGCCCGGCAGATCGTGACGAAGATCGGCTTCTGCAAGCTGACCAAATACGGCACGACATCGTCAAAGCAAACCAGATAGAGACAGTAGTAGCAAATCCAGAGAAAACTTACAGACGCTGGAGGAAGAAAGCGATCGAAGATAAAGTTAAAGCTGTAAATCCAGATGCAACAGTAGCTGTGAGATGATAAAAGGAAATGCGACAGTCACAACTCAGAAGGTAAGACAGCTGTAATTCAGCAGCAGACTTGACGAAAGATCCAGAAACTGCAACTAAACCAAATGCAGGTAACGACATCGTTAAACCAGCAGATAAGACAGTAGTAGCCAAATCCAGACTTACAGACGCTGAGGAAGAAAGCGATCGGTGATAAAGTTAAAGACTGTAAATCCCGAATGCAACAGTAGTTGTAGATGATAAAGGAAATGCGACAGTCACAACTCCAGAAGGTATGGAACAGTTGTAATTCCAGCAGCAGACTTGACGAAAAGATCCAGAAGCCGCAACTAAACCAAATGCAGGGTAACGACATCGTTAAACCAGCAGATAAGACAGTAGTAGCAAACCAGAAAACTTTACAGACGCGCTGAGAAGAAAGCGATTGAAGATAAAAGCTAAGCTGTAAATCCAAGACTGCAACAGTAGGATGATAGAGGATACAAATGCGACAGTCACAACTCTCCAGAAGGTAAGACATGCCATGTCCAGCTTGCGAGACTTGACGAAAGACCCAGCAAAGCTACCAAACGTAAACCAAATGCAGGTAACGTACATCGTTAAACCAGCAGATAAGACAGTAGTAGCAAATCCAGAAAATCTTACGACGTTGAGAAGAAAGTTATCGAAGACAAAGTTAAAGCGTAAATCCAGATGCAACAGTAGTTGTAGATGACAAAAGGAAATGCGACAGTTACACTGACACAGGAAACCACAATCCCGATTCAGAAAGATTTATTCAAACTGCGAGTAGATGCACCAAACCAAATGCAGGTAACGACATCGTTAAACCAGCAGATAAGACAGTGGTAGCAAATCCAGAAAAACTTACAGACGCTGAAGAAAGCGATCGAGACGATAAAGTTAAAGCTGTGAAATCCAGATGCAACGGTAGTTGTAGATGATAAAGGAAATGCGACAGTTACAACTCCAGAAAGGTAAAGACAGCTGCAATTCCAGCAGCAAGACTTGACGAAAGATCCAGCAGCTGCACCAAGTTCAAATGCAGGTACATCGTTAAACCAGCAGATAAGACAGTAGTAGCAAATCCCAGAAAACTTACAGACGCTGAGAAGAAAAGCGATCGAAGACAGTTAAAGCTGTGAAATCCAGATGCAACAGTAGTTGTAGATGAGATAGGAATGCGACAGTCACAACCCCAAGGAACAACAGCGAATTCCAGCAGAGACTTGACGAAGAGATCCAGAAGCTGCAGCTAAACCAAATGCAGGTAACGACATCGTTAAACCAGCAGATAAGACAGTAGTAAGAACTCAGAAAAACTACAGACGCTGAGAAGAAAGCGATCGAAGACAAAGTTAAAGCAGTAAATCCAGGTGCAACCGTAGTTGTAGACGATAAAGGAAACGCGACAGTGACAACCTGAAGGTAAGACAGCTGTAATTCCAGCAGCAGACTTGACGAAAGATCCAGGGAAGATGCGTAACTAAAGCCGACAAATGCAGGGTAACGACATGCGTTAAATCCGCAGCATGAGACAGTGTAGCAAACCCAGAAAAACTTACAGACGTTTGATAGAAAGCATCGAAGACAAAGTTAAAAGCTGTAAATCCAGATGCAAACTAGTATTGTAGACGATAAAGGAACGTACAGTCACAACTCATCAGCAAGACAGCTGTAATTCCAGCAGCAGACGCAAATCTAAGTCACAGCAGATGCAGCAGAAGCAAATGCAGGAAATGAGTAAACACACCAGCAGCTAAGGTAGAAGTGAAAAGATCAGCCAGATTAGCATGAGAAGAAAAGCAAAAGTTGAAGAAAGCAGTGAGGGCAGTCAACCAGGATCTAAAGTAGTAGACGATAAAGGAAACGCAACAGTGACAACACCAGCAGGAAACACAGCCGTAATTCCAGCAGCAGACGTAACTAAGATCAGCAGACGATGGGCTTAAAGCAAATGCAGGTAACGATGCGTGAAAACACCAGCGGGGCTAAGGTGATAGTTAAAGAACCCAGACTAAACCTAGCAGACGCTGAGAGAAAGCGATCGAAGACAAAAGTTAAAAGCAGTCAACCCAGGATGCTAAAGTAGTAGTAGACGATAAAGGAAACGCAACAGTAACAACACCATGCAGGAAACACAGCTGCGTAATTCCAGCAGCAGACGTAACTAAGTTGACAGCAGATGAGGCAAAAGCCAAATGCAGGTAACATGCAGTAAACACACCAGCATCTAAAGTGGAAGAAACCGAGCTAAACTTAACAGATGCTGAGAAGAAAGCGATCGAAAGACAAAGTCAAAAGCAGTGAAATCCAGGATCTAAAGTTGTAGTAGACGATAAAGGAAACGCAACAGTCACAACACCAGAAGGTGAAACACAGCACAATTCCAGCAAAGCAGACGTTAACTCAAGCAGCAGCAGATGCAGGTAAAGCAAAACGCAGGGAAATGATGTGAAACACCAGCAACTAAGACAGATGAGTTAAGAGTCCAGCTAAACTTACAGATGAAGAAACGTGTGTTAAGAAAGCCAGTCGAAGACAAAGGATGCTAAGTGACCCAGGATGCGACTGTAGTAGTAGACGATAAGCGATGTAATCGCCACAGTGACAACGCCATCAGGTGATGGAAACAGCAGCTGGTAATCCCAGCATCCTGGGACTTAGTCAAGTCAGCAGACGACGCAACGTGGAGCCAAACTGCAGCAAACGATGGTAAACACACCAGCAGTTCAGACCGTGGTGGTTGCGAGACTCGCTAAAACTTGCACAGCTGATGAAATTGAAAGCCATCGAAGACATCAAAGTTAAAGCAGTGACCCAGGTGCGACTGTAGTAGTAGACGATAAAACGGAAACGCGACAGTGACAACGCCAGCAGGTAAGACAGCAGCCGTTATTCCAGCAAAGAGACTCACTAAGACAGCAGAAGATACGCTAAACGACGTCGTATGCAGCATCAAATGGTGGCAAACAACAGTGGCACGGTCAACGGAGTCATGACTCGACGCAAAAGTGATAAACAGCCGTTAGCAGGCGCGGCTCGTCAATTAGACTGACTAAATGCAGTAAAGAGATCAGCTGTCTGATGCGAGACTGTAAAGGAGCGAAATGACTGATGTAGCAGACGCCACAGCATTTCGACTAAAGGTGCAGACGCAACTGTCATTAGCATAAAGGATGGTAGGTTTACACGATCGTAGTTGTGCTGAAAGATATCTTTTAAACAACGCCATTCGCAGACACTGGAGTTCCAGCTAATGTTGGTCAAACAGCATCAGCACAAGCAAATGCGCGTAAAGTAGCTAAAGAATTGCCAAATACAGGTACAGCAGATTCTACTGTAGCTATGAGCAGCAGCTGCCGCGCAGTAATTGGTCTGGTCTTGCGGCCGTCGTCGTAAAGAAGACGAAGAAGCTTAATTGTAGATTATTTGATAATTATCGGATGATAAGTCCGATTTTCAAAGCTTTCAAAGGCAAGTACCTGTCAGAAAACTCTCCTAGCAGGAAGGTGCTAGGAGATTTTGACATTCAGGAAGTGGACGGCTGACTTGGCAACCAGCCAAGTGTGAAGGTTAGTTGCCAGCTAGGAGGTCTTGGTGTTGAATAGTAGCGATACTAGAGGTTGCGTCCAGTCGGCATTCTTTGACAAAGATGGAAGTATGGCTGTGGTCTGTTCGGTATGAATATCTGTCATTTATTTTCTTTAGCTAGATAAATACAGGAGGTGGGCAAGAGAGGATTCCTGAGATCACAGCTGGGCTTTCCCGGACAGCTGGATAGAATCCGAGAGCTGACTCAGATGTACCAAGCAGAGAGACTACCATTGTCTTCCTCGCGGATAGGCTTTCACAGCTTGGTGAAAACTTTCGACGTAAATTTGACAAGAAGAACAGTGTAGTCAGGTAGTCGCTGCAACGGAAAGATAAAGAATCGCGAACTCGGTTGGTT